>Ga0066843_10000591_pt1 | contig 11556 bp, 8 predicted proteins | sample ETNtaG_15_FD_66663 | JGI IMG/M metagenome (GOLD analysis project Ga0066843, IMG submission 66663) | Marine microbial and viral communities from oxygen minimum zone, Eastern Pacific Ocean - ETNP201302PF89A | ecosystem: Environmental > Aquatic > Marine > Oceanic | place: Pacific Ocean: Eastern... | reverse complement strand
GGGTAATAGAAATGTAAGATCCATCCAAACCATGCGCATACAACGCATACGCCCAAACATCGTCATCATCCTCATCAATGACCTTGGTTATGGCGATCGATCTGTCATGCCAAGGTCACTCGCTTATTCGTACCCCCAACCGAGATCGGATTGCAGCCGAAGGACAGCGCTGGACGACATTCTATGCCTCTAGTCCTCTGAGAAACCCCGCCGTACCGCTCTTATGACTGGACGGTTGCCCATTTGGATTCACGGATGAGGTCTCAACAAATGGGCTGACTTGCTACAATCTGAGATCGCCATTGTAGACATTCTTAAGGAGGAAGGCTACGCTTCTTGCTATGTTGGAGAGTGGGAGCTTTGCCGTAGTTTTGAAGAAGGCAACATGCATCCCATGGTGGTGGCTTCGACCGTTTCTTCGGCTTTGTTGGCAGTAATGACGCTCCTCTACGCTCGAGGGGAAGCGTACTTACGACAACATCATTTCCTGTTCACCATATAGTTGCACAATTCTTGTGCGACAAAATAGGGCATAAATTTTGAATCCTCTGCTATCTTAAGAATGCTATAATTTCAATATTCCTCAATCAATCTAATAAGGAAAATAATTTTATGATACCCGCCTTTTTTGTTTCTCTCAGCTTGATCATTCAAACCGACGAGACGTATGACGAGGAAAAGCGTAATCCGAAAAACGACACCAAAAAGAAAACAAAATTTAATTCTGCGGCCGAGCGAGCAAAACCATTATTGAATGCAGAGTTCGTATTTCAACCTAGTGTTTTTCCTCCAAGTGGTAAGGACATAGAATTTGATGAATTTCCAAAATGCGACTTCCTAAATCCAAAAGAGGCCCAACGGTTGCTTGGTGACTACAAAATCGATGTTACTTTTTACACTAAGGAATATGAGATCGTTGAAAAGCCAACCGACTCGGGACGCTATGGTGCGGTGGTGAAAATCACAGCTGAAGATGGACATGAGTACGTTCGCTTTCGAACACTCTACAAAACCAAACATCGTATGACACTTTCTTTCAACAACCCGCTTGATGGTGAACTCATGTTTCCTTCTACCATAGGAGTAGAAGAATTGATATGGCACAATCAGCGACAAAGTGTAAACGACTACGTTGGATTGGCTATTGAACGCGATATTCAAAGGTCTCACGATTTTGCAATCCTGCTGGCAGGTGTAAGCGAAATGAGTCCACGGCAGGAAGCCGTGTCACAATTAGAAAATGCTATCACCAAGGACAGACAATGGTGGTTAAAGCTAAAACGAAAACTCAATGGTAATGCAAAGCGATTTGCTAAACTTACTCCAGCCCCATTATCTATTAATGGGTTGAATGCCCCCGTTTTACGAGAAGGGACTGAGGAAGAGGCGGGTATGAAACCTAGAACCGTGAAAAAAATCAATGGCATTCTTGAGGAATGGGCAAACGATTCAGATCAGCCATTCAACGTCTGCATTGCGAGGCGCAGTATTGTTTTTTTAAACCAAGGCTATGGCTTCAGAAATGGCCACCCAATCACAGCAGATACAAAACATCTCGTCTTTTCGATTACCAAGGCATTATCAGGTTGTCTGTTGATGATGTTCATAGACCGGGGGATCATCAGTCTGAATGATCCCGTGGGGAAAATACTACCCGAGTTTGATGACAAAGGTATTGAAACACCTGTCACTTTTCATCATCTCTTTACACACACTGCTGATATGGATGGTCATTTTACCGATATGTGGAACGATCTTGAACACACATACGGTGATGGCTTATCCATATTTAAGCATTGGGAAACAACACCGATACAATGGCACAAGTATTGGCATCGGATTGAAAGCACTAGAACAATTGACAGGTTTGACACTTCCTCACTTATACCAGAAATGTCTGTTCGGTCCGTTAGGCTGCGAATCGATTGAATCGATTGATGGCTCTGCCATGACGTGGTCAAACGCCTTCGATCTGGCACACGTTGGACAAATGCTGGCTAATCATGGAGCTTACGGAGATCTCCGCTTCTTTAGCCAAGATACATTCCAGCAGATGCTACCACAAAAATTGGACAAGCTTCTCGAACCAGATACAGATGTCACATGGGGGATCGGTTTAACAAAGTTTGAAGAAAACGGTCTTAGTACACAAACAATCGGTCATGGATCCGCATCTTCGTGTACGTTAAGAGTCGATTTGGAGAAGGATCTGGTGATTACAATGACGCGTCTAACAGCAGGAAAGGACTTTCAGGAATACCATCCTAAGTTCATTGCTGCTATTACAAATAGTTTGGCAAACTGAAGCCTTTTTTCTATTCTGGCAAAATACAAAGAATCATTCCTTTAAATTGCGATTTCAAGACACCTATTTGTCCCTAAATCAGTTAATTACCTTAATAACGGTACATACGTAACGGATAATTTTCCAGAGCAAAAGATCAGTTACTAAAACAGCATAGCACTACATCCCTTCTAGTGAGAGCCCCCAAAGCCACACAACCATCTATGCTAATCTGAACTAGCTTTCAAGCCGGTGTAGGCGGGTTTGTTTCCCCTGCATTATAGGCGTACCCCCCAGTCAAACAACTGAGGCCTTGAAACACTGCACAATCCAAACTTTGTCACATTTAGACTAAAGTATTTAGATGATCCTGCCGACAGATAGTTAGATCGTATTATACCATCTATATCTATTTACTGATGTCCATATGAATACTTCAGAATCGATAGAAATCTAGCATCAGTACATTTGGTGGCTTCCTGTTTTAATTCCGGATAGAAATGATAGATGAGTAATCAAGATACAAAGATAACAACTGAGCAACACGTAGATGCCCACCAGAAACCGATTGCCAGTTTTGGCCAAGGAGAGAAAGCTTTCTTGATCCAGAAAGACTCAGTGGATCCTTCTTGCGTTCTGACCTTCCCTCAATTACTACAGGCCAAATGTTAAAATGACATACCACCCCAAGTTGTATTTTTAGCAATCAACCCACCAAGCTCTATCGCATTGGCAGAAATTGAAAGGCAAAAGATAAAGCCAATCACAACAATAGTAAAAAACTTTTGGCAGTAAAATGTGAATCCTATGGTGGAGTCCTTACTGACTCTTGAACTATCTCTCACAATCAAATCTCCAAAATTCCTACTTTTGCGATTTGGTCAATTTCATCTCGTTTTCCCTAAGGCGTCCAAAGGCCCCACTTACCTGTCTTTGGCCATTTTGTTTGACAGCTTTTACACGAACACATATACCGCATCATCCACCGAGGAGTATTTCCCACATTTGCTGTGCCAATATGACCGAAACAATAGGTAAAAAATAGCACATCTCCTCGACGTGGTGTTAACTCGACCGCCTCTCCTAAGTCCAAGGTAGGAAGATCTCGATTTAACGAGATAATATATTCGTATTTCTCAACATCAGATTTCGCAAGTTCCATAATCTTACGATGAGATCCTGGAAACACCGCTGTTCCACCACCTTTGTGATCGATGTCGTTGAGAAAAACCAGACTTGCAATACGATATGGCCCCGGAAACGTCCTATGCATATGTTCTTTGGGCAAGCCGTCGATATGTGCTTTCGGCAAAGACCACTGAGTCTCAATCGGCACTTTGTTTTGCATATGGGCGGATTCTGGTGGATGCACAGACTCTTCACCCAGCAGATCAGCCGTCGCTTTCAAATACTCAGGCGTCACACAGGACATAATATCGGGATCTTGAATACCATTTAAAACAGACAACCCGCTCATAGGCTGAAATTGAGCAGCAAGATCAGGTTTATGTTCCCAAGTCACAGGATCATTTGGATCCATCCCCATAAGTCGCCACATCGCTTTTTCTGCTCGCTCTGAAATATCATCAGGAATCAACCCTAAGGCTAGTAAGTAGCCCTCCGTTTCAAACTGCAAATGCTGTTCTTGTGTCAAGACACCCATTGCAAACTACTCCTCGCTCTTCCTTGCTTACTGCAACCCTCTGATAACACACACCATAGGCCCCCATAAAAAGCTTCATCTGGAGTACCATTGGCCTCTACCTAAGCCTTTGCTAAAGCCCGCAGCTTACGCAAATCACACGCCTGAAATGACTGAACAGTGTGAAAGGCATAGATAGTACAAATGCGCAGGCCTCCTTTTTTTCGAGTGGGAGACGACACCTCCAAAAGCCTCAGGTTTGATTGTGGAGTTAGCAATAATAGCCTTCTTCGCAACATCAAATACCGCTTGAGCCGGGGTTATCTTCATCTATTCTTTGCTCTGGATAGACTACCCCGCCAGGAATAGTTTCGCTTTTTTTATCCACATTTTTCTGCCTTTTCCAATCTGCAACTAAATAAGGTGAACTGACTTATAACTATTCCTGATCTCTATCAAGATACTAGGTCTTCTCCCTTGACAGTGATATGTGAATAGAAGGTGGAGCTGGCATTAGTTTTTGTCTCTCTGACAACTCTTCGTAATCATCGAGGTTATAGTATTCCCCGGAGTAAGCAGAGTGTCTCGAACTGTATTTATAGAGTAAAGAACATCGCTCGACTTCGGATGTCCACGTCATCGTACTATATATCAGTGCCTCGGTAAAGAACACAACGTCCCCAGCTTCAACTTCCGACTGAACCACATAATGAACTTGGCGCGAATTCGACTCTCAAGGGACTAGCTTAGACATTCTATCACGATTGCCGTATCGGGGTAAAGTGGAGGCTCGCTGTGTCAATCAGATTTTTAGTGGAAGACTCCACCTTAAGAACCCCAAGATATTCTGCGATATAGCTGAGACTTGGGACAGCATAGCTGTAGCCGATTGGGCCAAGACCTGGTTCTTAGCTAGATCCGCTGCTTCAGCGGCAAAGTCGACATCCTTTATGCTTGACCGCGACGATTCGATATTCTGAATGTTGCTGGTCAAATTGGACATGGTGAACTGCAGCGTGTTATGCACTGATTCCAAATAGCTACGTTCTTGGTTAACCTCGTCGCGTGATCAGTCCCTATATATTATCTCATTCTCGACTATGCCATCACGGTTTTGACGCACCCAGCACAATTCAGCATTCAACCGTTTCCCCCACTCTTGCTGGACAGCAATCGAATCCGCTGCCAACGACGGGGTCAGCCCCAATGGGTTCTCCACATCTAGGGAAAGAAAGAGATCTCTGCGTCCATCGATCAATTGAACCTCAACAGCCACATTTCCATCAGGATAAGGAATACCAATTTCCGTCTCCAGTGACAATCGTCGAATACCGACTACTTTTGATTCAACTTGGTAGGGTGTGATAACAGCCACAAAAGTCGATGCCAGTGGAGACTTCACAGACCGTCTTCGGATCATCAAGCGGGGGATCCAAGCACTGTCGTTTGATACACCGCTCAACGAAACCCATCCCTCTGCGGTAAAGACCTCCGACTTACAGTTAGCATTCCCAATAGTCAAATCGGTATATCGGAGATGTAAGTCAGGGGCGAGTGGCAGAAGCCCCAAGCGGTCATCAATTTTCCAGTCTACAGACCAGTAGGAAGGAGGGGCAGGATCCACCTGGAAATTTCGCATCTGTGTCCCATTACCATCATCGTATGTCGGTGTGAGATTAAGCCCTTGGGTGGTTGTTTGACCGAAGTGGCTATGAAAGAATTTATCGTGTTGACGGCCACCCACAACACGAAACAGATCGATGACATAAACATCACCATCAGAGATATCGATTAATGCAACGGTTCGCTCAAACTGGACTCCGTCAATTAGCCCCTTGCCCGATGCACGGACTGCCCGAAACCCTCCCTCTGAATTACAGTCAGAATCTACCCACAACGTGGTAACACCGTCAGCCACAGAGTGATCTTTCCCATCAACTATCACGGTATTGTGTGCACAAGACATCGTATACCACCTAGCTTTGGCCGATCCCCAACCTCCATACTGTACGGGTGGGTAGCCGAAATCCGGCATCAGATCCAACCCCTCAGCAAAGAGTCCGAGATTCATCCCGTCTCGATGACCATGTCGGCCACCAGCTGCATAGTGGAGCCAGAGTGCCGAGCGTCTGTCTTGGAATTCCGTCGGAGATGTTGAACGAAGGATAGCTAGATGCCAATCAGTTTTGTTAACACTACCGACTGGAATCTCTGTGCTGACCTGGTTAATCACGTGCTTGACATTATGCTGAAAGGCTATCGCGTCATCGATAAACAGATCATGAGGTAATTCTTCAATCGAACTACCATTGGCTTGATACATCACCTGCACATAAGCGGGGTCATCGGTGATTTGGTATAGCCGCCAGAAAAAAGTGTACATCGAAAAATGAAGTTCCGGAATATTGGAAAACGGGACGCCCACATATTGGCGGGTTGGGAGAGCAAAACCACCACAATCACCGACCGTTGGATAGTACTGTCCCATACACCAAGTATCGATGTGGAAACGGAAGGTCTGCTTAAGTTGCGGGTAACGTTGAAACATCTCGGGTAATAAGTCAAAATCAATCTGGCTAAACAGATTCAGCACTTCAGCTATCCCTCTAGGGCCAATGGTCGAGTAGTCGGTTAGCCCCTTCTCGCCGGTTACTCCATCGACGACCACTGCTTCAGCGATAAGGTCGTCTAGCAGAGCGAAGATGCGCTCGCGCTCTATGTCCCAATTAAGGATGGTTTCGCAGATTAATTTGGTCATTTCTTGACGGGGATAGTTAGAGTGGATCTTTCGATGACCGCCCAGCGCATCGCGCAGAATCCGATTTTCGATGTTCGTCTGGATATCAGCCACGGAAGCTTTCGGGTTTTCCAATTGATAGGTAGATGCTTTTTGGGATAGAAACACAACTAAGTCTTTGTCTTCCAACAAGGCATCGATAATTTGGTCGTAGGCCAACGCCAACTGGCGCGTCTCTTCACATGCATCATGCCAGGTGGAAACATAACCAGAGTCCCCTTTAACTTCATAGACAATTCCTTGCTGACCAAAATCAAAGGTTGGATAGAGGTCGGCAACACGGTCCAGAAGTATCGCAGCTTTGTGCGCATAGATTTGGTCAGCGCTGAGGATATAAGCATGGGCCAGTCGGCTAATACCACCGACAATCAGTTGCTTCCATTGCCCATAAATCAGATATGCACCGATGAATCGCCACCGATTTTGGCCGTCGAAGTAGCCTGTTCCATCATCAACGCCAAAATTGTGTAGTGGATGGGCGGCGTCCGGATATGCTAAATTGAAAAGTAGCGATCGGTTGGCCTGTTGGGGATCAAAAACACCCAAATTATCAAGGCCAGACATATAAAACGCCTCAAAATCATTGGTAGGAAAAAACGTTTCGCAGTGAGGGCAATGCACCTTCCAACGGTGTTTTATAGCATCGACTTGCCAGTTGTACATCATCACCGGCTGCCTGCAGGATGGACAGTGACCATTTGACCATACCATCCACGAACGACTGATCGTGGGACCAAACACCATTTTCCATAACTCATCGTCGGAAAATAACAACCATGGTTGCGCTTGCAAGATAAGGCGTTTTTTAATTTCAGCTGCCCATTCAAATTGACGCGCATTCTGGTGCACTTTCTGGACTAGGTGTTGTGGATAGAATACACTTTTCGACTTAACCATCTTCCTTCCTCATGCTCAATCTGTGCGGACACGCTGGCTTGATTCTACTCGGAAGTCAAAATCGGAGATGAATACATCCGACATATCAGTGCCATTTGAGGCTCAAGTTTTGGATTAGCTTGGGCATTCTATCACGATTGCCGCATCTGGGTAAAGCGGTGGGATCTAGTACTTGGGAACGACGATTTGGCTACCGTTGTTATATCATCTGAGTGTAAAAACTTGAGCTTTAAGACTCCGATATGGCCTTTAGTTGTTCTGGCACACCAACCTCGGGGCCAAAATTGGACCGCATCCGATGGCCTAAAAATCCAGATAGTCCGGATTCTGCTGAGGCCATCTGGCATCCCTCTGCCTTAACTCTGAGAACAGCTGGCATTCCAAATGGCTGCTGGTCTTGGATTCTTGACGGGCCAGATCATTGCTTTCCGCGGTGTCTGACTCCAGCCGATATAGTTCAGAGCGTTGATCTTCGAAAAAATGTATCAATTTCCAACCCTGACTGCGAATAGCCGCGCAGGGAGTTGTCCCCTGGTAACCCATCTTTGGATGGTAATAGGGGAAATGCCAAAACAGAGGAACTGATCGCCCAATTTGGTCCCCTGCTGTCAGAAATGGAGCCAGTGTTGTTCCGCAGGTTTCCGGTTGATCGATGAGGGCTAAATCACAAAGGGTCGGCATCAGATCGATGCCTCCAACAGGTTGATCACATACTTGGTTAGGCTTCAATACCTGTGGCCATCTGATGATAAAGGGCACCCGAATCCCTCCTTCATATAGTGTCCATTTGCAACCTCGGTAGGGACCAGTTATATCATGTCTGGGATCGCCACCGTGATCGCTAGTAAAAATGACCAGTGTTTCTGAGGCTAAACTTTGTTGCTCCAATTCCTGAAGGATATGACCAATATAATGATCCATGCTTTCCACCATGGCGGCATAGGTAATTTGCTGCTTGGTGAGGGAAGGATTCTTATGTCGATATTTTTCTAGTAACCATCGACAAGGGGTATACAAGGGAACATGTGGAAAGTAGCTAGCAAAATGAAGATAGAAAGGCTGATGGCAATTATCACGGATAAATTGAACTGCGGCTTGGGAACTGCCATCAGGGGGAAATGATCCTGATCCATAGCCTTTCAAAGTACGGTCGCTGTAGGCATATGGATGGGCGCCAAATTGGCCCCGGGTCCATGAAAAGCCTCTCTGCTCTGGACCATTGGTATCTCCATAAGCCAAGTAGGAAACACCACTTTGAGTCAAATGCCATTTACCCACAAATCCGGTAATATAGCCGGCCTGAGCCAGACGATCACCCAAAGTGGGAATTGAGGATGGAAGTTCCTGGGTATAAGGAGGCTGAAGTAGCTTGGTATGAGTGGGAAACGGGGCTTGACTGGGTTTGGTGACAAACTCCAATCTCAGTTTAGCCGGCGACAGGCCAGTTAGCAGACCGGCTCGGGAGGCGGAGCAAATAGGTGCGGCGCTGTAAGCTTGGGAAAAGCGCCATCCCTTTTGGGCCAACGCATCCAGGTGAGGGGTTTCATAGAATCCACTCTGATTCTGACATCCAAGTTGATGCCAAGCCAGATCATCAACTTGGATGACCACGATATTGTGTGGGCGATGGTCCAACAGTTGCTCTGATTTTAGTCTCATCACCTGCTCAGTTCTCGCGACCGCTTACCAAGGCTTATTTGATCATAGGATACCTGAACCAAATCAAACCGTTTCATATACCTAATCCTCGCGCCTTTATCAGCTCCCTTGATTTGACCGTTTACCTTCGCTAAAAAAACGGGGGTACCCTAGGCCCTTCTACAGATGAGATGTTGAGCGAACTCTACATCTTTAGCCTGAATTCGATTCTCGAGGGACTAGTTGAGGCATTCTATCACGACTATTGTCTTGAGGTAAAGCGGTGGGGCTGTTGGTAGGAATTGGGATTGGCGAATCGGGCGCATAGCACCCAAAAAGGTGAGGGCTTGTCGTATCAGCTAGATTCTTAGTAGAAGGCTTATCTCAAGAGCGACAGGATATTCTGCGAGATAGCTGATTGCGCCAGTATTTGGTTCTTAGCCAGATCGGCGGCATCAGCGGCGAAATCGGTGTCTTGGATGCTGGAACGCGAGGCTTCCATATTCTGCGTTTGGCTAGTCAGATTGGTCATAGTGAAAGCTAAGCGATTCTGCATCGAACCCAAGTAGCTTCGTTCCTGATTTATCATGTCAATGACCAGGTTATATGGCCCAGTATTTCCAGAGATCTTCTGGTACTTCATATCGAAATTCAGGTGACTGTCTTTGATAATGATGAGGCCAACGCGCAAAAAGCGCAATACGTGGTGAATCATTGACATTGATTGAGCCATCGTGAGTCAGATAGGAATGCCAAAGTACCACATCACCAGCACGAGCCACAAATTCTTTGCCTCCAGTCTTGAGGTTATCACAGAGGTTATCGCAGAAGGTATCCCAAGAAAATCCCTCTTCTCTCAGAAAGCTACCATCCACATGCGCAGGGTTTTGTCGAAAGTAACGATGGGCCGTATGATGGCTACCAGGCCAAAATGTGAAGGCCCCTCCACTTGGTTCCACATCATACAAATAAGTAGTAGCTCCAACCATAAAAGGTAGCCATCCACTAGCACCGTAGGCGTCAATGTGTCCCGATTTAGGCATCTTCCAAGATTTCTCTGGTTCAGGCCAACGAATGGTGGGAACACCACCACCCGCAACAAAGGCACCGCCACCTAATTGTTGGATGATCGAGGTCAGGGCTGGATGATAAACCAAAGCCGATTCAGGTGGATCATATTGGTAACCATCTAATCCACTACGAATTTTGGGCCAACTTTCGGGTTGGTCTAGACTGGCTTCCAGTTCACGCCAGATTTGCTGGCACCAGTGATCCAGTGAGGATTGGTCGAGCAGATTCTCTAAAATCAGAAAGCCGTAAGTTTTAAAATGTTGGACTTGCTGCGGGGAAAGCGGTGTGGATGAAGTCATAAATTCTCCCTCAAATGAGATAAATGTTGTTCAAATTAGCTTTGGTGATTTGGTGGGAATAGATTTCCCCATTTTACTGATTAACCATCGCCCTAGAAAAGTGGACGAACTTTCCAATTTAGGTAATGAAGGCTTTTGAAGTCAGATGCAGGCTAAAGACAGAAATAGTGACGGAATAGTGACAGCTCCACCACAGAATCTATGGCAGAAAACTTACTTAACCTTGTACTTAAGTTTTAACTTAAGTACAACCTAACAAAACTCAGCAACCTAGTGATGAACAAACTGTTGTACCATGGCGCATCATTATAATAATGGCTTCGCGATACTGGTCGATCATCGGAAGTAGATTCCCGTCAGCTTTTTCTGCCATGATTCGCACTCCCTGATTATTCGATTGATGCATTGTTCTGTTATTTCACTTCATTAGACAAATTAGGTTAACGTTTGAGGTGAGGTTTGTTAGTGCTAACGTTTTGGGCACCAGGATCAGGGGTCGGCCCCAATCCTAGTGATAAGCTAGTATAATTCTGTAGTTTTTTACATTAGTTTTTGGCCAAGAACACAAACTATGGTTTTTCTTCCATTGATTCTACGTGATATTGGATAGCGGTTACGTTTTATTTTTAACATGTTGTTTCTCCTTTCGTATTTAATGTTTTCATTCCATTAGACAAGGAGAGTTGGTTTTTGTTCGGAAAAATCGTATTAGTTTTCAATTATCCCCACGGACCGCTTGCGGTGCGTTGACGAGCAAACCATGCGCTTAAAACTGCTGCCGCTGATGGGGTGATGCTCTTACGGTCAAAGATGTCGGCTTCTTCAAAGGAGAGTATTCCGAATAGGAGTTTCATCAAAGTCCCCTGGTCAGTTTGCATGTGAAAAGCTTCGTCGCCGACACATACGCTTGCGGTGATATTTCCATTAC
>Ga0066843_10000556_pt1 | contig 11839 bp, 10 predicted proteins | sample ETNtaG_15_FD_66663 | JGI IMG/M metagenome (GOLD analysis project Ga0066843, IMG submission 66663) | Marine microbial and viral communities from oxygen minimum zone, Eastern Pacific Ocean - ETNP201302PF89A | ecosystem: Environmental > Aquatic > Marine > Oceanic | place: Pacific Ocean: Eastern... | reverse complement strand
GTCTAAGCCTCTGGCCCTTACCGAGCTGGTTCTGCGTGATGCCCACCAATCCCTTCTTGCTACGCGCATGCGTATTGAAGATATGCTTCCCATAGCGGAAAAACTAGATAAAGCTGGCTTTTGGTCAGTTGAATCTTGGGGTGGTGCTACATTTGATGCCTGTATTCGTTATTTAGGGGAAGACCCTTGGGAGCGCATCAGAAAGCTAAAAGCAGCCATGCCTAACACGAAACAGCAAATGCTGTTGCGTGGTCAAAACCTATTGGGTTACCGCCATTATGCTGACGATGTTGTCACTCGCTTTGTAGAGCGTGCTCACGAAAGTGGCGTAGATGTATTTAGAATTTTTGATGCCATGAATGACATTAGGAATTTGAAAACCGCAATAAAAGCGACCATAGACAGTGGCGCTCACGCGCAAGGGACAATTTCTTATACGGTAAGCCCTGTGCACAATCTTAAGCTTTGGCTCGAAATGGCGAAACAGCTTGAAGACCTAGGGGTTCATTCTATCTGCGTAAAAGATATGGCTGGGCTTTTAAAACCGTACGAGTGCGAGGCATTGATTACCGGATTAAAAGAAACGGTTGATGTACCTATTGCCATGCAGTGCCATGCCACAACAGGGTTGAGTACGGCGACGTATCAAAAAGCTATCGATGCCGGCATTGATATGCTGGACACGGCTATTTCTTCAATGAGCATGACTTATGGTCATAGTGCAACTGAGACCATGGTTTCTATCGTAGAAGGTACAGAGCGCGATACGGGTATTGCACTACCCGAACTAGAAGAAATTGCCAGTTACTTCAGGGAAGTAAGAAAGAAATACAGCAAGTTCGAAGGCAGTCTCAAAGGGGTAGATGCACGTATTCTTTTGGCTCAAGTACCGGGCGGAATGCTAACCAACATGGAAAGTCAGCTTAAAGAGCAGGGCGCTGAAGATAAATTCGAAGAAGTGTTAAAAGAAATTCCACGGGTAAGGGAAGATCTTGGGTTCATTCCTCTTGTTACGCCAACCTCACAAATCGTGGGCACGCAGTCAGTGCTTAACGTACTTACCGGCGAGCGTTACAAAAGCATTACAAAAGAAACCGCAGGCGTTCTTAAAGGTGAATATGGCGCTACCGCAGCACCAGTAAACAAGGAGTTGCAGGCGCGTGTGCTTGATGGCGCAGAGCCCGTGACATGTCGCCCTGCTGACAATATTGCACCAGAGCTGGATACACTGAGTAAAGAGCTTGATGAACTGGCTGAGAAAAAGCAACTATCGCTGTCAGACGATAAAATTGATGATGTTTTGACTTATGCCTTATTCCCACAGATAGGCCTAAAGTTTATCGAAAACCGCGGCAACCCTGATGCGTTTGAACCTGCACCTAGCGCGCAAGAGTCGCAAAGCTCGAGTGCGCCTAAGCCTGCTGAAGCCAAGTCAAGCTCACAAGGGGCTACCGCGAGTGAAACTTACGACGTAAACGTAGATGGAAGAGTGTATCGCGTAGAAGTGGCACCTTCAGGTACGCTGACGAGCGTTACACCTGCTAGTGGCTCTCAGACGCAAGCACAGCCTCAAACCAACAGCGCTGCGCCATCAGACTCTAACTCTTCTCAGTCTATTGATGCACCGCTTGCAGGTAACGTGTTCAAAATCTTGGTGAGAAACGGCGACAGCGTGTCAGAAGGCGATGTGGTGATGATCCTTGAAGCCATGAAAATGGAGACAGAGATCCGCTCCGCATACACCGGTACGGTCACCGACATTACTGTTAGTGAAGGCGATGCCGTAACCAGTGGTCAACCGTTAATCTTATTGGGGTAGTACATGGATAAGTTAATGGTACTTTGGGATAGTACCGCGCTTGCGCACTTTGAAGCCGGCCAGCTTATAATGATGGCAGTGGGTTTCGGCTTGTTGTACTTGGCCATTGTTAAAAAGTTTGAGCCATTGCTTTTACTGCCCATTGGTTTCGGTGCATTGCTTACTAACATCCCTATTGCTGGTTTTTCAGAAGCGGGGGGCTTGCTGCACTACATATACAAAATCGGCATAGATACAGGGGTATTTCCTCTGCTCATCTTTATGGGCGTAGGCGCAATGACTGATTTCAGTGCGCTTATTGCTAACCCCAAAATGTTGTTACTTGGCGCAGCCGCGCAGTTCGGTATTTTTGCTACCTTGTTTGGCGCGATTGCGCTAAACCTTATACCTGGCTTTGAGTTTACGTTAAAGGACGCGAGCGCCATTGCTATCATAGGTGGCGCGGATGGGCCGACGGCTATTTTCCTTGCCTCACGCCTTGCGCCTGATTTGCTTGGTGCGATTGCAGTCGCTGCATACTCTTATATGGCGTTGGTACCTATTATCCAGCCACCTATCATGAAAGCGCTGACCACAAAAGAAGAGCGCGAAATAAAAATGGGTCAACTACGACCTGTGTCAAAGCGAGAGAAGATTATTTTCCCGCTTGCTGTGCTGTTTATGACTATCTTGTTTTTACCGGCCGCAACGCCACTTGTCGGCATGTTCTGCTTCGGTAACTTAATGAAAGAGTGTGGCGTGGTAGACAGATTGAGCAAAACAGCCCAAAACGAGCTCATCAATACGGTCACTATTTTCCTTGGTTTAGCAGTAGGATCAAAGTTATCTGCTGAAGCATTCCTTACGGTCGAGACCTTAGGTATTTTGGGGCTTGGGGCTATCGCGTTTGGTATAGGCACTGCCGCAGGTGTACTCATGGCCAAGCTAATGAGTAAGCTGACGGGTGGCAGTATAAACCCGCTAATAGGCGCGGCTGGCGTCTCTGCTGTGCCAATGGCAGCCAGAGTGGTGAACAAAGTTGGGCTAGAAGCAAACCCCCATAACTTCTTACTTATGCATGCAATGGGACCTAACGTGGCTGGCGTGCTAGGTAGTGCGGTTGCCGCAGGTATACTTTTGGCTCTGGTTGGCTAGAAAGCACGAATGCATTGCTGTACAAGGGGCAGTTTATTTGCCCCTTTTTTATTGCATGGCGTTTGTTCAAAAAAGGCTTTCTAGGGTTTTCTCTTTGCGTTGAGCAGAACGACCCTGTTCATTGTGTGAGTACGCGTCTTAAGAAAGCAGTACCTAAATGATAACCTCTTTATTCTCGAATTGTGTTTTGTGGTACCAGTGATTGGTAGGCGGTAACGAGTTTTTTAGTGCGCGTATGCTGCGGCCACCTAAAGATAGTTTCGGTCTTGCCTTCTTCTACAATTTCACCGCCTTCCATCACAATAATCCTGTCTGCAATGTGTCGTACAATACCCAAGTTGTGACTAATAAAGATAAACGCCAAGCCAAGTTCTTGCTGAAGCTTCAATATAAGATTCACCGTTTGCGAACGAATGGAAGGGTCTAACGCTGCAAAGGGTTCATCAGCCACTAACACTTTGGGCTTTAACACAATGGCTCTGGCTAGCGCTACGCGCTGCTGCTGTCCATCAGAAAGCATATGTCGATAAAAGTAATAGTGTTCGCGCAAGAGGCCTACCTTCACCAACATATCTTCTATAATTGGTTTGCGTTCTGCTTCGCTTAGACCTGTATTCAAACGCAATGGCTCATCCAAAATTTTTCCCACAGGAACCGATGGATTCATCGACTCGGAGCTATGCTGCAAGATCATACGAATGTCATGGGTACGTTTTTGCTGGCTATCTTTAGACTGGTATTTGGCTAAATATTTGTGCGTGTTAATTTCAATTTCACCTGCATCAGCAGGCAGTGCACCTACCAAGAGCTTAGCCAACAAGGATTTACCTGAGCGGTTTTCACCAATAATTGCAATGGTTTCACCGCGCTTTACGCTTAAGTTCACAGGACCAAGTTGAAAAACTTCAGGACGTTTTAGCCAACGTTTCCTCTCGTTATGAATAAACGTGAGATCTTTAACCTGCATGATATCCATTACAGCTTCTCCATATGTAGAGGGAAGTGACAGCTGTAATTGTGATCGTGAATTTTACGCACGGCTGGCGTTTGTACACAGGCGCGCTGTGCACGAGGGCAGCGCGGACCTAATCGGCAACCAATAGGTAAATGCTGTAGTGTGGGAATAGAGCCACCAAGCGTGGGTAGCAGCGATTTCGGTGGTAAATCTTTTCTGAAGCTCGGCGCACTGTCTAGTAATGCTTTTGTGTAAGGGTGCAGAGGGCGCTTCTTAATGTGCTTCATTCTACCTGATTCTACAGTCTGCCCTGCATACAACACCGTCATAGAGTGAGACATACTTGCAATTGCCAGTAGGTCGTGACTAACAAACAAGATCGAGAGCGAGCGGGTCTGATTCAAACGCGTGAAGAGCTTCAGAATTTGTGTTTTTGTTGTAGGTTCCATTCCCCGAGTTGGATCATCGGCGATGAGCAATTTAGGCTGTGAAACCAAGGCCATCGCAATCATGAATTTTTGACCTATGTCAGCCGGTATTTGATGAGGAAAAGCGCTTAAATAATGCTTGTGGTACTTTATTCCTACTTTGTGAACGGTGCTTATTGCGATCTTTTTGCGGTGTTGTGCTCGTTGCCAGAACCAGCTCCCTTCAACAAATTCATCGGGAATGCTCTCTTCCAACTGCTCTCCAAGCGTTGCCGATGGGTCTAAACTTGCCTGTGGGTTTTGGAACACGACCGCTATTTCTCGGCGCATTACCTCACGACGCTGCTGCACAGACATACTCAGCAGGTTTTCACCATTCCAACTCATGCGGTCAGCCGTTAAATTCCATTGGCTAGGAAGGGCTCCGCAAATGGCGGACACGATCAAGCTTTTGCCTGAGCCAGATTCTCCTACCAGTGCGCGAATCTCCCCGCTGCTAACTGACAGGTTAACCTTGTCCAACGCTTTAATTGCGCCATCGCTGCTCTGCATTTCCAAGGTGAGGTTTTTAATATCAAGCATTGGCATATTAATGACTCACTCTTTTTCTAAGTGCTGAACGCAAACCGTCACCCACAATGTTGATAGATAGCACCATGAAGAATATTGCCATGCCGGGGACGGCAACGTTCCACGGTGCTAGATAAGCAACATCTAGCCCATCAGCTAGAATAACGCCAAGTTCAGGAAGCGGTGACTGTGCGCCTAAATTCAGAAAACCAAGTGCAGATATGTCGATAACGGCAATAGAAAGTGCAAGCGTGCCCTGTACAACCAGCATTTCGGTCATGTTGGGTAGTATAGAATGAACAAAAAGTTGCCATCTACTGGCACCGTCCAATTTAGACGCCACTATATATTCTTTTTTCATTTCGGCGCGCACAAAACTTCTTGTGTGGTGCACAAACTGTGGAATAAGTGCAAGGGTAATTGCCCACATGCTGTTAACCAGACCGGTACCCAATATTGCAACGATAATAATCGCAATAAGTAGCGTGGGAATGGCCATAAGTGCATCGAGTAAGTGGTTGACGATACTTGAGCGAACACCTCGCAGCATGCCAGCAAAGGTCCCAAGGCTAACGCCGACTAACATGGCAAGCACAACAGTAATGAATGCGGAGCCTAGTGTGATGCGACACCCATAAATTATGCGGGTAAATAGGTCTCTACCCAACGCATCAGTACCGAAAATGTGCGATATAGAGCCATTAGCTAACCAGCTAGGCGGTATTAACAGTCCGTCGATATTTTGTTCCACGGCATCATAGGGAGTGATGATTGGTGCGAACAGCGCGCAAACAACAAACAACGCCAGCATAATCAGGCCAAGCATGGCGATGTGGCTCGCTTTAAATGATGCCCAAGTCCGTTGCCACGGCGACGGATGGAATTCTTCGTCGTATAAACTAAACTGTGGCACGTTCGTATTTCTCTCTGCTTGGGTCAATCATTCGGTTAAACAAATCAACGAGAATCGTGAGTGTAATTACTACCGTGGATACTGCCATCATACCAATTCTAAGGGCAGGGTAATCTCGCTGATAAATAGCTTGAATCAGCCAATTACCGATCCCCGGCCAAGAAAACAAGGTTTCGACAATCATCGCGTTCGTTATTAATGTCGTAATTTGTATCGCCATTAGCGGTAAAATGGGCAGTAACGCGTTGCGCATAATATGACGAAAGAATATCTGCCAACTTGAAAGGCCTCTAGATATTGCTGCAGCGATATAGGGGCGGTGTTTCACGTCTATAACAGAACGTCTTGTTATACGTATCATCGAAGCGGTGGCGATAGCACCAATGGCAAACGTAGGTAATGCTAAGTGCGATAACGCATCCTTGAAGGCTAAGGTCTTGTTTTCTATGTCAGACAATAATATATCAATGAGAATAAAGCCTGACACGGGTTCGATGTTATAAAGCAAACTGATACGACCCGACAGCGGTGCAGCGTCTAGCTGCAAACTGAAAACCAATATAAGCAGGAGCGCAAACCAAAAAACAGGAAAAGAATAGGTTGTTATACTTGCACTATTTATTAGGTGATCCGACGTTGAATAGCTGCGAATTCCCGCATAATAACCAAGCGGTATTCCAATGAATAACGCCATCAACATGGCATAGGTTGCCAGTTCTATTGTGGCTGGCATCGCAATTCCTACCTCTTCTCTTAACGGCAGGCCTGACGTAAAGCTGTATCCCCAGTCACCAGTGAGCAAATTGCCTACATAATAGAAAAACTGGAAAATATAGGGCTGATCTAGTTTAAATTGCCGCTCCAATGCCGCGCGTTGAATTTCATTTTGCGGCACGAGTCCTGTTAGGTTTTCAAGTGTATCGCCTGGAAAAAGGTAGGCGAGTGAAAACGACATAATCGCTAACACCAAAAGCGTTAATATAAATAAAGTGCAGTATCTTACGAGGATCTGGATCACAGTGCTTTTTTTACTCCACCAAAGCGTACACCGCCAAAGGGATTAATGGTCATTCCTTCTAGTTCATTCCTGTATGCCTGATAGCGATAGGCATGTGCGATGGGAACAAGAGGAAGGCGTTCGTATAATAATCGGTTAACTTGCCGGTATATGGCTGTGCGTTCTTCAATATCATCTGTCTGAAGAGCGTCGTTGAGTAACTTATCATAGTCTTCACTGCACCACATGGCACGATTTGTACCTGAGGGTATAGCGCCACAGCTCAATAGCGGACGATAGAAGTTATCTGGGTCTCCGTTGTCGGCAGACCAACCAATTAATACCGAGTCGTGCAGGCCTTCCTGAAGATGGCGTCTGAAGGTAGTCCAATCGTAACTGACAATGGTTGCTTCTACGCCTACATCACGCAAATAACGCTGAATGAGCTCGGCCATCTTTGTTGCGTTAGGATTGTAAGAGCGTTCAACAGGCATAGCCCATATCGTCATAGAAAAGCCGGCCTTAACTCCGGCGTCAGCTAATAATTTGCGCGCTAGAACTGGATTGTAGGCGGTATCGTCTGCGTCATTTTGAAACGCCCAGCTTGCCGCAGGCAGCAGGGTCTTAGCTCTAGTAGCACTTTCAAAATACACCGCTTCTAGCAATGTGTTCTTATCGATTGCGGCCGCTAGCGCACGTCTTACATCTGGGTTATCAAAAGGAGGGCGTTGAGTGTTAAACGCCCAAAATCCAATGTTTAGTCCTGGTTTTTCCGCTAGCGTCAGATCTTCTTTTGCCCGAATCACTTCAAGTTCAGTCTGTGCAGGAAAAGCGGTAGCGTCACATTCACCTGTCATTAATTTAGCCAGTCTCAGTGAGCTTCTTGGCGTAATGTCAAATATAAGCTGCTCTACAACAGGGCGCGTTTCGTCACCGTTTTGTGCTGTACCATCTTGAACAGTATCTTCGCCACCTTGGCCATTTTCAACTTCTTGGTTGGCACTCTCTACAGTATTGTTATCGCTTAGGACTTCATCACTCGTAGGCGCATCTTCCATTTGGTCACGCCAATAGTTGTCGTGGCGCAGGAACTTAATGAAATGATCTTTGCGATAGCTATCGAATTTAAAGGGGCCAGTACCTACGGGAAGCTCATCGATTTTGCCCGGCGTGCCGGTCTGTGCCAGCTGGTTAGCATATTCTTCTGATAAGATAACGGCGAAATCGGTTGCTAGATTTGCCAAAAATGAGCTATCCCTGCGCTTAAGTGTAATTTCAACGCGGTAGCCGTTTACGCGCTCTACCGACGCGATATTTTGTGCAAGGCCTATGCTTTCGAAGTAGGGATAGCGCCCACCAGATACGTAGTGGTATGGATGGGAGCGTAGGCGCCATCTGTCTATACTGAAGATAACATCGTCGGCGTTAAAGTTTCGTGTTGGCGTGAAGTAGCGCGTATTGTGAAACCATACATCCTTTCTCAGTTGAAAAGCGTAGGTAAGACCGTCATCACTCACTAACCAGCTACTCGCCAAACTAGGCACGATGCGGCCAGACTCAGGGTCGAAATCAAGCAATCTGTCGTAGAGTTGGTGTGAAGATGCATCTGACGTTGTACTTGATGTATCTAGCTGCGGATTGAAGGTAACTGGATTGCTTTCAGAGCAGTATATAATACCCGTATTGTAAAACGCTTGTTTGTTCTGCTTAGCACAGGATGCAACAAGAAGCGCTGTACATATACATAATGACAAACGCTTTACCAAACCATGGGACATGCTTTACGCCTCGACGCTTTCCGCGGAAGAATCTAGTAAGTTATATTTTTTGAGATAGCCTCGCAGCTGATGATACGTCAGGCTCAATTTTTCAGCAGTCTTCTTCTGATTAAACTGACTGTCAGCAAGTGCCTGTTTTATCATATCTATCTCATGTTGTTGAGAACGTTCTTTCAAATCTATGGGATATTCAACAATTTCTGGCTTTTTCACTGGTGCCAGTGGCGTAATGTCTGCACTTTCAATGCGTTCATTGGTGGCAGCGGCCTCTGAAGGGGATTGAGAAACGGGTGAGTCGGACGTATTCACTCTGTCATTGGTCTTCACTCTACCTTTCGGACGATAAGCTGACTCAAAGGGGTCAAGAACGATTTCATGTACGGGCAGATGAGGGTTATTTGTTCGATACACTGCACGTTCGACCACGTTCTTAAGTTCACGTATATTGCCTGGCCAATCGTAATCAAGAAGGGTTCGCTTCGCCTTCTCTGTAAAGCCGCTGAATAATTCCATTTCCATTTCACGGGCCATATTAATAGCAAAGTTTTCTGCCAACATCATGATATCTTCCCTACGCTCGCGTAGCGGAGGAATGGTAATTACGTCAAAGGCAAGTCGGTCGAGTAAGTCTGCACGAAATTCACCTGCATCGGCAAGCGCGGGTAAGTCTTCGTTTGTAGCTGCAATAAGGCGTACGTCAGTTTTTACTGACTTACTTCCGCCAACGCGCTCAAATTCGCCATATTCGACAACGCGCAGTAGCTTCTCCTGAATAAGGCCAGAAGTATTAGCCAGTTCATCAAGAAATAAGGTGCCGTTGTGGGCCACTTCAAAGCGACCTTCGCGGCGTTTTGAGGCACCGGTGAACGCACCTGCTTCATAACCGAATAATTCACTCTCCAATAGGCTTTCACTTAAGGCAGCACAATTAAGCTTAATATAGTTCTGATCCCAGCGCTTAGATAAGAAGTGAAGTCGCGCGGCAATAAGCTCTTTACCTGTGCCTCGCTCACCTATTACCAGCACAGGTTTATCTAGCGGTGCAATTTGTGAAATTTGCTCTAAAACTTCTAGAAAACTATTCGCTTGGCCAAGTAAATTGTCTTGCTGTCGATACCTACTCATTAAATCCCTCAAAAGTTAGTCATTTCGACCAATTAATAGTGTAGAACAAAACATATTGAGAAACGAGTATTATTTGAACTTATAAAAAGTGTATGAAAAATAGCAGGTTAGCACAGTTATAAAGTTGGCAAGCATATTGAATACAACTAATACCAAGAGTAACCTATTTATCAAGTGTGGTGTTTTTTAAACACTTACCATTTTTAGCAAGAGGTAATTATTATGGGTATCTTCTCGCGTTTTACAGATATTGTGAATTCGAATATTAATGCGCTTTTAGATAAAGCGGAAGATCCTGAGAAAATGGTTAGATTAATCATTCAGGAAATGGAAGACACATTGGTTGAGGTGCGCTCAGCATCAGCAAAGACCTTAGCCAACAAAAAAGAAATTGTTAATCAAATTGCAAAGTATGAAAGCGATGCAAGTGACTGGGAAGCCAAAGCTGAGCTTGCTTTGAGCAAAGACAGAGAAGACTTGGCGCGTGCTGCGCTGCAGGAAAAGAAGAAGTCTGCAGAAGCTGCTGAAGCGTTAAGTAAAGAGCTGGCTATTGTTGATGAGCAAATCAGCAAACTTCAGGATGAAATTGGTCAGCTTCAAGAAAAGCTAGCGGATGCGAAGAGTCGCCAAAAAGCGATTATTATGCGCCAGAAAACCGCAAGCTCTCGTCTTGAAGTGAAAAAGACGCTGGATAGCACTAAAGTAGATAATGCGATGGGACGCTTTGAGCAATATGAGCGTAAAATCGATGACCTTGAGTCGCAGGTTGAAGCTTACGATCTAGGTAAGAAAACGTTACAGGATGAGTTTGCTGAACTAGAGGCCAGTGACAAAGTTGAAGACGAACTTGCTGCGCTTAAAGCGAAAGTAAAAGGTGCAAACACAAGCACCGAAAAATCAGAATAATAAGAATAGGGTGTACCCTCCGGATGTGAAATCGGAAGGAGGGTAATTACATCAGAGTTTGTAGGAGAGATTGAGATGGATGAAGGTACGATTGCAATGTTGGTGATGCCCCTTGTGGTGTTTTCAATATTCGTTGCTCCAATTTGGCTAATATTACACTATCGAAGCAAGAAGCAAGTGAATCAGGGATTGAGTGCAGAAGAGCACGCATCTTTGCAAGACTTAGCCGAGAAAGCCGAGAAAATGAGCGAACGCATTGAAACTCTAGAGGCCATTTTAGACAGCGAGGCACCTGAGTGGAGGAATAGAGCATGAGAAACGGTAAGCAGCTCTATCGCAACCCAGAAAATGCAAGAATTGCAGGCGTGTGCTCGGGTGTAGCTGAATATTTCGGCTTAGAAACTTGGTTAGTAAGGATTTTAGTTGTAACAGGTTTCTTCTTGTTAGCCGGACCTTTCATCTTTGTTGCATACATTGCAGCTTGGTTCATTCTCGATAAAAAACCTGTTGGGTTAAAAAATGCACCAACGCAACCTGTTTTCTCAAAAGGTAAGGGATGGACAAATCCCAACGGTGGTCAGGTTAAAAGCCCAAAAGTGGAAGTGAAAACGAAAGTTTGGCAGGCGGGCGAGCCACCAAAACAAGCGTTTCACGATATTCGCAATCGTTTTGAAAAAGCAGAAGTTCGACTTCGTAAAATGGAAACTTATGTAACGTCTCGCGAATATCAACTCAATAAAGAAATTAGCCGCCTTTAATTGGCGATGGCGCACCAAGCAAACTTGAATGAAGCCGCTCGTAATGAGCGGCTTTTTGTTATATAAAACAATGCGTTTACTTGGTTTTGTAAAATTCCTGTTACAGCAAAATCGAGTCGCTCGTAAGGGCTTATACTTTTCGACGTCGCGAATTTCATTAGACTGATAGACAAGTTTTTCAACTCTTATTGGTTACAGAAGTTATGCCAAAATCAACGCAATACCAGTCGAGACAATCTGACGAGAATGGCATTATCCATTGGTCAGACGAAGAGAACCAAATTTGGTCTGAACTCTACGCGAGACAAATTCCGCTGGTGAAAGAAAGAGCGTGCCAAGAATACTTGGACGGGCTTGATTTGTTGAAGTTAAACGAAAAGGAAATTCCTCAGCTACCCGACATCAACAAAGTACTGATGGAGAAAACGGGTTGGCAAACAGCTGAAGTGCCTGCGT
>Ga0066843_10000551_pt1 | contig 11906 bp, 9 predicted proteins | sample ETNtaG_15_FD_66663 | JGI IMG/M metagenome (GOLD analysis project Ga0066843, IMG submission 66663) | Marine microbial and viral communities from oxygen minimum zone, Eastern Pacific Ocean - ETNP201302PF89A | ecosystem: Environmental > Aquatic > Marine > Oceanic | place: Pacific Ocean: Eastern... | reverse complement strand
TTAGTGTGTTATGTGTTCAAGTTAAGGATTGGACTGCAGTCACGGGGTCGCGACCCCGTGACTGCAGTCCAATCCTTAACTTGAACACATAACACACTAACCCTTGACCTTCAAAACTGATCCTATAATTACTTATACTTGGTAAAGTCCAATCAAACCGCAGTCAAGCGCATATATAAACCAAAACACACTACATGAATGGACACACAGGAGGGGCAAAAAACTGGAAGAACTAAACTAGCAGGGAAGTAAAAACATCATCAGTATCCTTGGCTAGCAAAAAACATCTTAAATGGTGAACCAGCCACTATTTCACCAGTGGTTACAGGAAAAATACTGAAAAAAACTGAGAGATCATTGGACCTCGGACTAAAAATTTGCCCGACCACCTTTTATAATGACCATTTTATTACAATGTTAAGTGGTGCTAGATTCCCAGCTGAGACCAATGAGATATTAGTTTCAGCGGATCAGCCAAGGTCTCCAAATCCAGCTGGTCAGAGAATGGTTCGTCTGACTATAGTAGAAGTTCCCTTATTAAGTCCGCCTAAAAGTGGGTGCCTTACCAACTTGAGACCCAACGTTCGCGGTTTGGAACAGGTGGTTCAACGACAAGTCCACCACGCAGATGTGATTCGTAAAGACCAAAACCAATTTCTGTACTCAATAGAGCAATCCGCAAATTACTCGGGCCAGGAACACCAGTCTGAATGGAATTAATTAATTCACGAATTTTAAGCACAGTCCCACTCCATGGTGTAACTGGCTCGACTTCAAGAGGGTCATATGATTGGTTTCCGCCATCTTTCTCACGAACATAGAGGGTCTCCCCATCGTTTTGAACACGAATGATACCTCTCTGACAAACCACTTCGGTATCGTAACCAATACCTGTACCGGCCACGTGAATTGTCGTTCCATTTCCAAATTCAATCAAGGCATTTCTGATACCCGTATCCCGTACAAATCGCATGTTCGAACCATCATCTTCAGCCGGATGAAGATCTCCCAAAGTCCCACGGATCGAAACGAGGGACTCTGGATCTCCCAACAAGTAAAGTAAAGTGTCTAAAAAGTGTCCTCCAATACTGTTTCCAGAAAAACCTACGACTGACTTTACCGCTCCAAGTTTATCCTCAGTAATTAATTGATGTGCTTGACGATAAACTGCCCAGTTACGCCTGGGAGGTCCGAATTCCAACATCACTCCATTACGTTCACAAGCATCACGGATTGCATCCGCTTCCAGCAACGAGCAACATAACGGTTTCTCGACAAATATACCCTTAATCCCTTGTTCTGCTGCGTAAATCAACGATTCCGCATGTTGTTCTGGTCTCGTTGTGATGCTGAGAATATCCAGATCTTCTTTGTCAATCAATTCACGGTAATCATGATATCCTATAGGGACATTCCATCGACTCTGAAATGTTTCCAGTTTTTCTTCTACGACATCGCAAGCAGCAACAATCTCTGTTTCCTCAACCAGTGCATAACCACCAGCGTGAGAGAGAGGAAGGATAATACCGCCACGACGAGGTTTTTGTAATTCGTCATCAATTGTGCTAGCAATACGTCCACACCCAATGATACCAACTCTAAGTTTCAACTCGATAACCTTTCAAGATTAATGTTTCTGTTTTAATAATTGTCATTTTAGCCTGCTCTCTGAAGGAAAACCACTTCGCAATTTCAGGTTGAATTTATGAAACAGAGACCATTATCTTTTTTCACCAGCTAATAACCAAGTGTGTAAAGCAGGTCTGCTGTTTCCTGATTGATTGCTTCAAAAATCAACTTTGAATATCCTCGGATACGATGTCTGGTTTGTTAGGCCCCAGTTGCACCAAGGTTACCAGTCAATAACTGTTCCATCTTCTGGATGCAAAGGAGCTTGAGGACGAAAAATAGCGCCGATTTTGTCTGCTATAGCTTCATCATCAAGTTCGATACCTAACCCTGGTTTATCAGGAATCGGCAGATAGCCATCGACCGGAACAAACGGTTCTTTAAGGTAACCTTGACCAAGTGTGACATGTTCTTGGGATACAAAATTAGGCATCATGACGTCTAACTGCAGACAAGCCGCCAGAGCAATGGGGCCTAGTGGGCAGTGCGGTGCAACACCTGCATAATGCATCTCTGCCATTGCCGCGATGAAACGTGTTTCAAAAATGCCACCGACATGCGAAGGGTCCGGATTCAAAATCTTGGCCGCACCACGTTCCAGGAGTTCCCGGAACGCCCAGCGGGTAAAAACGCGCTCGCCTGCCGCAATTGGAATGCTGGTCCCCTGAGCAATTCGAGCCATCTCATCGTAGTTCTCGCACTGACATGGATCCTCAATCCATGCAGGATGTAGCGGTTCCAGTGCTTTGATGATTGGGACAGCAGCAGCAGGTAGAAATGCTCCATGCAAATCGACAGCGATGTCGATGGATGGTCCCACGGCATCCCGGATTTCTCCAACGGTAGCTACAGCATTATCAATAAACGCCTTTGTGGCATGGACTCTCGGTCGCTGCTCGTGAGAAAGACCGATCTTGAAACCTTTGAACCCGCGTGCGACATCCTCTTTGATCTGTACAATCGAACCGCCTCCCTTGTACAACCGAATGCGATCCCGCACTTGACCGCCTAGTAGCTGCCATATTGGTAAGCCAACGCTTTTGCCCAGAATGTCCCATAGCGCTATCTCAATACCACTAATTGCGCTCATCATAATAGCACCACCATGATAGCAAGGCTGCCTATACATAGCTTCCCAATGATGAATAATTTTCCTCGGATCCTGACCAATGAGATAATCTTCGATTTCCTTGACCGCTTCAGCGGAAGTCGTAGCACGTCCTTCCAGATACGGCTCTCCTAAGCCAACGATTCCCTCATCAGTGTGCACCCGTAGAAACAACCAACGGGGTGCGACCAAAAATGTCTCAAGTTTGGTAATTTTCATTTGTATTTAACTCCTCGAAACAGATAACCATTGTTGAAAAACATAGATTATGAAGTATCTAAGTTTTGGGAGATGCATCCTCTTTTCCCCTTAACCATATCGTAAATATCACCCTGAAATTCAGAAGATGTAACCTCGAAAACACATATCCGTACAATTCCCGGGTTACATCTCACTGGATGAAAACCCGGAACCATAGTTCGTTCACCAAAGAATTCCTTGTTTGAGGTGATTGTCCCATTTGCAGTGAAAGACTCGTCAATTGATTGTTCTCAAGCCGAGTCCAAGTACTTGAGACAATTCGACTAAACTAATCGGTTGAAGAGTCCAATTATAATCTTTGATAATTCGATAAAGGGACAAAACCCGTTTGTTATTAGCGTGCCACGTCATAACACCGGATTTCCTTGTCGTTTCGAATAAAAACACAAGCGTTAGCCAAAGCAGGATGGGACCACACCACCATTCGGTTACCAACCTGATGTGTTGGTTCAATCAAATGTGTTTTGCTAATCATGCGGAACTCCTGTGGATCCATCTTGGCAATCATTACATCCCCCAAATCATTGAATAACCAGTAATGCTCTCCATTCTGAACAGTAAATACGTTGGCCCAGCTCGCCGGACGAAAACCAGTTGAAGGTTCAAACGTAGACCATTTGCGCTGGCCATCATTTAACCTAATACACATATACCGGCCGTTCTGGTCACAGCCATATACATGACCGTCCCGAATAGTAGCTGTATTGAAAACACCTCCGATACCCCGTGTAGTATCACCTCTCCAAATAACCTCTGCACTATTGCCGTCTTCAGCAACTTCGACCATAGCTGACACATGTGAGTAACTCATCACGAACAACCTGTTACCTTCATGTTGAGGAACACCAATGGACATCGCAAACGTCGGTTTGATGTCCACTTCCCAGTAGGGTTTTCCGGTTTCTGGATTGAGACCACGTAGCTGGTCACTATCCCATACTATAAGTTGTCGTTTCCCGCCCAGCGTGTAGATTACTGGCGCGCAATATCCTGGTTGTCGCGCGTTACCACTGCGCCATATTTCTTTTCCAGTTAGTTTGTCGAAAGCCACCACTGTAGAATTTCCCCCTCCAACCATGCAGATCAATTTATTTTTATCAACAAGCGGATGGGCTGAGAACCCCCACTCCGGAGTTGCAACATCAAATTCAACCCGGAGTTTACGCGACCACAATAAATTGCCAGTTTCTACTTTCAGACATAATAAGTCGCCTTCAGCTCCAAGTGTATAGACCCGATCTTCATCAACGGTTGGTGTGACCCGCGGACCTATGGCATAAATCGCAACCGACCTATATGGGCAATCATATTTATATTCCCAGATAATCTGGCCGGTTTTCTCTTCCAGACACAACACACGCTCAAAACCCGCTAACATACGCTTGACGAAGTTGGAGTTTTCAGGAGGATCTCCGGTATGCAGCAAGCTACCATCTTTCAAGTCTGTATCATGTCCCACACGATCCATAACGAAAACCTGGCCATCAGAAACAGCTGGACCTGAATATCCACCACCAATCTCCGATTTCCATATTAGTTTAGGTTTAGACTCATCAAATGTATTGATAATTCCAGTTTCCTGCCATACAGCATCTCGATTTGTTCCAAGCCATTGAGGCCAATCTTCAGCTTCCAGTTCTCCAAAAACCAAAGTAAATATGGATGTGTATATCAATACCCTCATCATAATTTTCATCCAAACAGTCAAAGTTAATTCTTAAGTCTTTCCAAAATGGAAACAATAACCAACCCAATAAAACTGGATAGGTTAGGATTAGGTAAATCTCAGGGTTTCAGGTCAAATCATTATACACGAGAATGCCATATTAAAAATATATCTGCTTCAAGATCTCCTGTTCCCTGTTTAAAAAATGTTGGATCTATCAAACGCCTTCACTAAGAACCGGGATAAGAGGCAATAATCTTTGGTAGGATTGGCAGTCTGTTTTTCTACTTCTTGCGTGGTTAGAAGAAACCTGGACTTATATTAAAACTGGGACTACTTTTTTATCTTTCACTAGTCTTAAGTATAAGCATTTATCAAATTTGCGACTTAATGAAAGGCTCTTTTCTACTCAAAGTCCAAACGGAATAAATTAATTCAGGGTCATCGTATCTTAATTTAAAAAGAGTATCTCATTTTAGATGTTTAATCTTGATTGAAATAAAACGATGTCAATTATATCTAATTTGGTGTTGAGTTTTTATCTTTACATATGTAGTATGTTCCAATGTCAATTAAATCCTAGTTGCTGAGTAACTCAATGGTGATGTTAGATATGACTCGAATTGAACCATTAATGGATATGACAAATCTACTCAATCATAGTGCTGGAGGTATAAAACACCATGATCACAGTTGCAAACCGAATTTATGTTTCACCCGAATATGTAGAAGAATTCGAAGAGCGTTTCCGTAATCGTGCGGGTCTCGTCGATGGCATGCCAGGATTTATCACTAATCAGGTATTACGTCCGGTCAATGAAGAGGATCCGTATATCGTTTTCACACTGTGGGAATCGAGAAAAGATTTTGAAAACTGGATTAAATCAGACGAGTTTATCAAGGGACATGCAAAATCAGGCAGTATGCCGGAAGATGCGTTTACACAACCAAACAAACTCGAGTTACATGAAGTCTTTTTGGATTCGAGTCAGCCAAACCTAAAAGAGGAGCCGCGTGGAGGACCATTTAAAATACATTGATCCGGAAGATAAATTCATTTGTAGGAAGAAAGACCTGGTTTAGAGGAAATCGAGCGTGAAAGAAACACGATGAGTTTGGCCCAGGTCTCCAAATGGAACGAAGGCGTAGTCGATTCGATAGGTTGAAGTGGCGTAACCGAACCCTCCGCTTAATTTGGAGAGGAACTCAAATTTGCTTCCACTTCGACTCTGATAACCGCCTCTAAGTGCCAATCCATTTTGGAAGACATACTCCAACCCTAAATGCAGATCTGTCAACCAGCCGCGGGCGGAATTAACATCTGCTGCTAGAATCAGTTGGTTCTCCTTTGTTTGGTCTGGCAGTTGTCCTGCCTGCAATTGAGAAATATCCACTGGCGTTTGAATGGATATTGTATAAGCAATGCCTACTCGGAAATACCTGATGACCGGTATCAAACCAAGATCGGATTCCTGCGAGCGACCTCCAACGTTCCTTAGAATGGCACCAAAGTGAAGCCCTTCAATAGATGGTTGGTAGAAAATACCGATATTCATGCTATTGAGTTGAGCTTTCATATTCGACGTTGATTTGTTAACAAAAATCACATTTTGTTGTGCAACCTGATAGGCAGTGCCAATTCGAATTCCTTTATAAGAACCACTCCCTGCGGCAACACGAACCACCATATTATTGTAATCGAAAGATCCATTGTATTGATCTGAATTGATGGTATATGGTATTTCACCTGTCCATACATATGAAACATCTGAACCGAGAGTTACCCATTTCCCAAACGATTGTGCGAACCCAATCCACTCATAACGTACATCTGCTAACCATTCGGAGTGCATAGCGGAAAACTGAGGACGGGACAATCGGCCTAGCGCTGATGGATTCCAGTAGATTGAATTCACATCATCTGCCACAGCCACAAAAGTATTACCCATCGCTGGCGCACGCGCACCAACACCTATTTTGAGAGCAGTCCAGCCATCTCCGCCAGCATTGAGATTTATTGCTTTTACGTCAACAACATTAACGTAAAGTAGAATGGCTGTAGCGAGTACCAATCTTATATTGTGTCTTTTGAAATTAGACCTTTTGAATTTCATAGAAAATGGTGTAAAGCAAGGATACGTAATATAAACGAACTAGCTCTCAAATTCGATTTTTATCATAGCATAGACAATTGCCAAAGGACAAGGCTTTTCCTACCCTAACGGGGTCGATAGGAAGAGGTTCGACTGAAGATTTTTGGGTAGAATAGAAAAATCCAGATCAAATTCTTAAATTCAACGAGCATGAAACATCAATGGCTGAATCCGTGCCAGAAAACATTGGAACTTTGATGAAGGAAACGTCGTCATACATCTTGTAAATAGAGTGATCCGAATTTTGCAATCGCTAGAAAGTTTAACGGTAATTCACCTGTTGATTTGAGGTGGTCATAAACTTGAACCCTGAGGACAAAGATGCGTATGATTAACTCAAGTAACAGAGGTAATTTCGACTATTACTTTAAGACATTGACATCCCTTCGTTTCTCTTTGTATACTACAAACGTTGTAAAGGTATATGAGAACTACCTGCAGTAAGGATGTTATGATAAAAATTTCTGATTTTTTTCAAGGCAAGGTTGTGCTTATAACAGGCGCAACAGGTTTTGTAGGACAGCCTCTGGTTGCCAAGATTTTAACCAACATACCAACAGTCCAAAAAATCTACCTGATTATTCGTGATGGTGTTGGATCCAATGGTGCTATCAAGACAGCTCAGGAACGCTTGGAAACCGAGTTTTTTAACTCCAGTGTCTTTACTCAGTTACGTCAAACCCATGGGAATGACTTTAAGAACTGGATTGGTCAGAAAGTATTTGCTGTTAGTGGGAATTTAAGCCAGGAAAGGCTTGGAGTATCTGAAGACTGGTACGCTAAATTGGTTAAAGAAGTCCAAATTTTTATTAATAGCGCGGCCATCGTACAATTTGACGCTCCAATTGACGATGCCACATGGATAAATGTTATCTCCGTTCGACACGCAGTTCAGTTCGCACACCAATGCGAAAATGCCATCTTCGTTCATATCTCGACGGCCTATTCATGTGGTAATCGGTCTGGTCTGATTCCTGAGGATCTACATCCTCCTTACGAAGATTTGGCGAAGGAATTGAGCGGCAAAGAATATCCTGTCCCTAAGACCTTCGAAGCCGAGGTAGAGGGAATGATTGAAATTGGTCAGCAGATTCGAGAGAAAATAGCGCAAACGGATGATTCATCCCAACATTTTGGAGTTAATACTGAAAAATCTGCAAAAAAGTGGTTAGAGAACCAACTTGTTGAAGCTGGTCGAAATCATGCTTTAATGCGCGGCTGGCATGATATTTACACTTATACTAAAGCATTAGGGGAAGAAGTGGTTTCGAGGATGCGTGGGGATCTTCCCGTGGCGATTATCAGACCCTCTATCATTGAAAGCAGCCTTGAAGAACCGTCGCCTGGATGGCTAGCGGGCCTAAGAATGGCGGATCCAATAATTATTGGTTTTGGCAAAGGCCGGCTCCCAGATTTTCCCGCCACCCCAAACATCACTCTGGATATTATTCCTGTTGACATTGTTGTTAATGCAACATTGGCGGCAGCGGCACGATCCTACGAAAACGGTGGTATTGAAGTTTATCACATAACGAGTGGTTATACTAACCCTTTGTCTTTTCAACGTCTGCACGATTTGACCATGGAATATTTTAGGGAGTTTCCGATGGTTGATAAAGGAAATCCTATCTCAGTATCGGCATGGAAATTCCCTTCAAAAGAGAAATTCTCAAGAGAGTTTGAAGGAAAACTTCGCTATCTCAGTATGCTAAGCTGGATCCTGAAGAAAATCCCAACGAAATGGGCTTCGAAAAAGAACCGACGTATTGCTGTTCTTCAAAATGCGATTGAGAGGTTGCTCTATTACGCTGATATTTATGGCCCATATGCAAATTTAAATTTCGATTTTGAGGCTAGGAAAGTCAACGAATTACACCAATCCCTTTCACTAGAGGAACAATACGCTTATCACTTCGATCCATCCCGAATCGATTGGAAACATTATCTGCAGCAAATCCACATTCCAGGTATTAAACACCATATTTTGAAAATGGAAGACGAACTCGATCATTTAGAAACAAATGATACTAAGAACAGATACCCGGATGAATTAACAGAAGACCCTAGCTTTCAAAATATTCCAAGTTTGCTAAAGTGGAGGGCTGATAAACTCCCACATAAAGTAGCGCTTCAAATTAAAAGGGCTGAAGGCTGGGTTCGCTACACATATAGTGATTTCTATGATCTGTCACGTCGTATAGCTGGATCATTATGGGAGAGAGGTTTACGCAAGGGGGATCGTGTTATTCTATTTTCCGAGAATCAGCCCGAATGGGGAATCGCGTATTTCGCCGCCTCTCAACTGGGTTTAGTCCTCGTTCCTATAGATCAACAAACATCGTCACGTGAAGTTTATGCTTTGGCCGATTTCACCTCAGCCAAAGTCATACTTACGACCAAAAAATTGTTTGATCGTCTTGGGAAATTTGTTGATAAACCTACTGAGAATCCACCTCAATGCCTTAATGTTAATAACTTCTGTCAAGTCTTTGGAACTGCTCAACTTGCTCATTTTGATCTGCCTGAACCATCTGACGAACTCTTCGAAGCTAAGATTGAACCGAGTGGAATAGCGTCGATTATATTTACTTCTGGGACGCCCTCGGATCCTAAAGGAGCCATGTTGTCACATGGAAACTTCATTTCAAATGTTCTAGCTGTTGCAACTGTTTTAGAACCTTACGAGACTGATCAAATGCTATCAGTCTTACCGATGTATCACGCACTGGAATTTACCAGCGGTTTTCTAATGTCGATTTATGGTGGTGCAACGGTGACTTATCTCGATTCTCCAACTACCATGCTTGAAATTATGTATGAAACGCAAACAACAGTGATGGTTGCAGTACCAAGGTTTTTTCAGATGCTTTACAAAACTATTATGCGGCACCTAACGAAGTCGACCAACTTGGTTATAAGTGACACTTCATCAGATTCACCGTTTAGTACTGAAATAATTCAAAAGGCATATCAAGCTATGGGAGGGAAAATACGTGTTTTCGTCAGCGGTGGTGCCAGTCTGCCGGATACAGTTTACGACAATTTCAATCGTCTTGGCATCACAATCCATCAAGGTTATGGTCTAACAGAATCCTCCCCAGTCTTAGCAGTTACACCCTATAATAAAAGTCGCCGTTCATCTGTCGGTTTGGCTGTCGAAGGGACGAAAGTTGAAATTAAAGACGCGAACTCCGATGGAATTGGTGAAATCGTTGCCAAAGGTCCTGGAGTCATGCGTGGTTATTACAATAATCCAGAAGCGACTAAAAAAGCCATCATAAACAACTATCTTTATACCGGTGATTTGGGGCGTTTTGACGACGATGGGTATTTATACGTCACAGGACGGAGTAAGGAGGTTATTGTAACCAGTGCAGGAAAAAATGTTTACCCGATTGAAATAGAGGCCCTTTATCGTCAGAATGAGATCATTGATGAACTTTGCGTAGTTGGAATTAGTCCTACCGACGAAATCAGCGAAGATGTGCATGCAGTTATCGTCCCCAAAGAAAATGCTGAGCTCGCTCAGGAGGAAGTTGAGCAGATAATCTTCGAGCATATTAAAAAAACCAGAGAGGAATTACCTTCATACCAACAGATTCAAAAGAGTCATTTCCTGTGGGATGATCATTTACAGAAAAAGGAAAACGGAGAAATTGATCGGCGTCAGGTCAAAACATGGTTAGAAAAATATATTGCAGCAACCAAAAGTAGCGAACTTCTGAAAAATCCAGTAGAAACATCTTTAGAAGATTGGGAAGATTGGGAGAAGGAAATCATACTGGAATTAAGCCATATGTCAAATGTTCCCACCGACCAAATTAGATCTGAAACGGACATTGATACGGATTTGGCACTCGACTCAATTATGAAAGTGGAGTTACTTTTGCTTCTGGAAAACGAAGTGCATAAACATATACCAGATGAAATTATATCCGAAATCCAGACAGTTGATGATATATTTGACGCCGTTAAACAAATAAGATCTACCACATTTCAAACTGATGTCGCATCAGATATCCATCCCGTTTTGATCAATCAACGCAGTCTTGCTTTGAAGATATGTTCTCAATTGTTCCGTGCTTGCACGCACATCCTATGTCACAGTTATTTTTCTATTCGTTCTTATGGGATAGAGCATATTCCCAAAGGCCAACCTTATATTGTCGCTGCAAACCATTCCAGTCATCTTGACACTGTAGCTATTATGACAGCTCTAGGGAGTGAATCACGAAAATTGCAAGTAGCAGGTGCCAAGGAATACTTTTTTGACAGTAAGATTAAATCTTGGTTTTTTTCCAATTTTATGAATGTGGTTCCCTTTGATAGGGAAACTATCTCTCTACAAAGCCTCAACATGTCAAAAGAAATACTTAATGGAGATATGTGTCTTCTTATATATCCTGAGGGAACTAGATCTATCGATGGTAAATTACAATCGTTCAAAGCTGGTTTGGGCGTTCTCGCACTCAGAACAGGCGTACCGATTATTCCTTCTTATATTGAAGGAACATATCAGGCATGGGCTAAAGGAGAGAAGAAATTAAGCAAAAGCAAAATTCGGGTAATCTTCGGAGAACCAATTTTTTGTCAGCCAGAAAGGGATTTGTCGAATCGCAATAGATATCAGAAATATCAAGAAATAGTGGCTGACACCAGATCAAAGATCAAAAGTTTGAAAGCTGCGATTGAGGCGAAAGAATGAACCTGGATCCGTGTCGCGAAATTTTCTTTCGCTGTGATCGAATCGATCTGATGGAAAAAACAGACGAGGAGTTGCAATTCCAACTAGAACAACTTCGGAATTGCCAGAGTTTAACTGACAATGAACTGCTCGAACTGGAAATTCTGTGCAAATGGCATGATTACCGTAATTGGATTGCATTATCCAAAACGGGCAAAGAAAAAAAGCAACAGCTTGTTCAACTTCAGGTACCAACCTAAAATCACAATTTTAAATTTGTCTGGCCAATGTTTATAAGTTAAATGCTTGTGGGTTCTATCCAACCAATGGAAAAATGATCGAGTAATGCCCGTATAAGTTTATCGCTTGTTATATACACTACCGAATTATGAAGATAGCAATTCT
>Ga0066843_10000542_pt1 | contig 12031 bp, 10 predicted proteins | sample ETNtaG_15_FD_66663 | JGI IMG/M metagenome (GOLD analysis project Ga0066843, IMG submission 66663) | Marine microbial and viral communities from oxygen minimum zone, Eastern Pacific Ocean - ETNP201302PF89A | ecosystem: Environmental > Aquatic > Marine > Oceanic | place: Pacific Ocean: Eastern... | reverse complement strand
GATCATGGCAACATTTTTCTAAAATAAAACCTCCTGAATAAGAAGTTTTTCGCCTCCAATTTCGCATAAAAAAACCTCCGTGCCATGGCATAATATGTTCAGAAGCCTCTATTGAAATAATTTTCCCAAAAGCATCCTCCTTCATAAGTTTTCTTATTGATCTTGCGTGTTTAGAATAGCGCAGCACTAATCCTACAAGTACCTTGTCTTTTCCATATTTTTTTATTAGTTCTGCTAATTGCCAAGTTTGCTCTTCATTAGCAACAATTGGTTTTTCAGCAAATATAGTGACTCCTGCTTCTAGGCCTTTTTGTATATGCTCTAAATGCAAATGGTTGGGAGATCCAACCAGTAATAAATCTAAATTCTCTTTTTTTAACATTTCTTCAAGGGAAGAATATTTTTGATGAGGAAAAAAACTCTTTTCTTCCGAAAATTTTTTTCCTATTGGCTGAGGATCAACAAATGCGACTAAAGAATAGTTTGGATTAATTTTTGTTAATTCAAAAAAAACATGGGCTGCTCTATTTCCTAAACCGACAACTCCTACTTTCATTTTTGAAATTTATAAAAAATTACAGATTATCACAAGCTAAATGATCAAAAATCATGATTATTCCAACCCAATTTTGTGGTCAACTGCATTGATTGAAACAATGCTGATCTAAAATCACTCCAATTTCTTCTATTTTTTGAAGACCAAGAAACTTCAGCAAGTGTAGCTAGTCTAGGATTAATCATTGAGTCAATATAATGATCTTTAGTTAATGTTTCTGACCATAGTTGACCTTGCACACCGGCAATCAAGTGGTGGTATTTTGGATCTATATCATTTAATGGTTGCCAGGCATGTACATCGGGAGTTTCAATTGTTGCCGCCCAGCAAATCCCTCTTTCATATGTAGAATTATTGTAAGCCATATCAAAGTAGCATAATTGTCCTGGACACATAACCGTTTCAAAACCTTGTTTTAGAGCTTTTTCAACCACTGACATATGCTCCCAAGCAAATATTAAACAACTTTTATCAATATTCCCAGTGCCACCTCCACTGCCTATATCTTTATGAGGAGGGAGAGCCGCTTCATTCCATGCGGCTGTACGTTTATTGAAACGTTTTAATATATTAATAATACGATTAACAAAATAATCTTGGATTTCATCAAATGATTGGAATTTATTTTTTTTCATAAATTCAATTAATTCAGATGAGCCTCTCCATGAATCTTTTGGTCTTTCATCCACGCCAATATGAATTAGAGAATAAGGAAAGTTCTCAGCTATATCTTTAAGTACACTTTCTAAAAAATTCCATGTGTCGTCCAATGTTGGATTTATTGTATTGTTTTGATAATTACCAACATCTTGAAAAATATTATTTGACTTTTTGTCTTGCAACTCTGGCATAACTTGAAGTAGCGCCCAAGAATGAGCGGGCAAATCAATTTCTGGCATTACTTCAATATTTAATTTATTTGCATACTCAATTATTTCTTTAACATCTTTTGAAGAATAAAAACCTCCTGAACGATGGTAGCCAGTTCCGTAAACAGGTGGAATAATTTCATGGTAACCTCGATAAGAGGTTTGTTTTGCTAAATTCGGAAAACTTTTAACATCTAATCTCCATGCTTCGTTATCTGTTAAATGCCAATGAAAACGATTGAGTTTAAATAACACCATATAGTCAAGTAAACGTTTGATATGATCTAAAGAATGAAATTGACGCGCGCAGTCCAGATGCATTCCTCTCCAATTAAATTGCGGCCTGTCCTGAATTAAGCCAAGAGGAAGCTTATCTCGATAAAAAAAAATTAGATGCATGAGTGAAATTAACGCATAGAGTCGTCCTCCATAATCAGAAGCAATGATAAGAATCTGATCTTGTAAGATGTTTATCGCATATTCTTCTGTCTTAAGTTCTTCTTTTTTGAAATTAATTAGCATTCCTTGCTTAGAATTAAAATTAATTTTTAAATTTAGACAGTGCCGTGAAAGAACATTAATAATTTCAAGGAGTCTCTGATCATTGATGAAAAAATCATTATTACATTTTATAAAGTCATTCTTCAATTTAACCACAAGCGGCTCTGGAATGATTGGCATTGAAGTGTTTACGTAACTTGTTGAATAAATAGTCTGAGCAATCTTTTTTTCAAATGTCAGTTTATTTATCAAAGATTGAATAATTTTCTCATTTTCATCTATGACAAACAGGCCTTCTGGTCCACAAGACATATTATAAGTGCCAATTCTTGGTTCTTGTAATGTAAGCGCAATGAGCAAGGATCCGTGTGCAGGTAAATTTGAATCATCTGTTTTTAATTCATAATATCTGCCAGTTTGTCTGGATATTCTTGCGTCTTTAATGGATTTTATAGAGTAGATAAGACTGAAACAAATTTTAAAAGCGCTGAAAATTTGATCGGAGTTGTTTTTTATAAGAATTTCCAGAAGATTTTTGTTATTAAATTTAGGTGTTATAGAAAGAAAAGTCATATTAAAAATAATATAATACTGTAGCTTTTTTTATGAACAATAATAACAAGATTTTTTATAATATTTTCCGACAAAATTATTTACATACAAATGAAGCGCATGCGCGCGTCAATTTAATAGGGGAGCACACGGATTATACAGGTGGTTATGTTCTTCCCTGCCTCCTGCAATATAAAACAGTCGTATCCATTGCTGAAAATAAGACTTCTCAAGCACACAATGCTTATTCTGAGTTTTACAATGAAACAATGTCATTTAATGATTTTATAAAATCAAAAAATAATCAATGGGTTGATTATGTAAAAGGATGTTTTTTTGTTTTTTACGATGAAATTAAAAATTTAGATAATGTTTACTTAAATATTCTAATCCAAAGTGACATACCAATGGGAAGGGGCATTTCATCATCCTCTGCACTGTGTGTTGCTATCCTTAAGTCACTTAATGATTTTTTTAATATCGGATGCACAGATAAACACATTGCGATACTTGCTCAAAAAGTGGAGCGCAATTACATTGGTGTGTCAGGCGGAATAATGGATCAAATGGTTTCTTCCATTGGAATTCATAGTAAGGCCTTTTTTTTAGATTGCTTAACACTTAAATATGAATTGATAGACCTTCCAGGTGATTATTGTTTTGAATTATTGGACTCGGAAGTCCAACGTGATAACAGAAAAAGCGCTTATAATGAAAGACATGATCAACTTAAAAAGGCGGAGGAGATATTAAATGTAGAAAATTTAGGAAGCGTAAAAATAGATCAATTGAATAAAAATAAATTCGACGATCTTCTAATTTATAAACGAGCGTTACATGTTGTGACTGAAAATCAGAGGACCCTAGATGCAAAAAAATGCTTACTCAAACAAGATATGAAACGATTTGGAGATCTAATGAATTTAAGTCATCTATCTTACTCTCAAGACTTTGAAGCTTCTACAAAAGACGTTGATCTTTTAGCAAAACGATCAATTGAATCTGGAGCACTTGGATGTAGATTAACTGGAGGTGGATTTGGGGGATTTACAGTATCTATGATTGCAAAAAAAGACTATGAACATTGGTACAATAATATGGTTAAGTTTTATTCTAGGGATAAATTTTTTAAATTATAATGGAGAATTATAAACTTTATATTAACGGTAAATTTGAAGATTCAATTTCAAAGAAAACTTTTGAATCTATTGATCCAACTACTGAAAAACCATGGGCTAGTATTGCAGAAGCTCAAGCAGAAGATGTAAATGAAGCGGTAGAGGCGGCTAATATTGCCTTCCATGGTGAATGGTCTTCAATGTTGGCTAATCAACGAGGTCAATTTTTGCGCGCCATCGGAGATCAACTCAAAAAAAATGCTGAATTACTTGGTACAATAGAAACACGTGATACAGGAAAAATGTACAAAGAGACGAAATTTCAAGCAAACTATATTGCAGAGTTTTATTATTATTATGCAGGACTTGCTGATAAAATTGAAGGTTCAACATTGCCTATTGATAAATCTGATATGCAAGTTTTCACCACAAGAGAACCAATAGGAGTTGTAGCTGCTGTCATTCCCTGGAATTCCCAACAACTGTTAAGTGCCATTAAACTTGCGCCTGCGCTTGCAATGGGAAATACGATTATTGTAAAAGCTTCAGAGGCTGCGCCTGCTCCTTTATTAGAATTAGCAAAGTTGATTGATAAAGTCGGCATTCCTAAGGGGGTTGTCAATATCATCACAGGATTTGCAGAAGAATGTAGTAAAGTTTTGACATCACATCCAAAAATTGATCGCATTGCATTCACTGGCGGCATGCATACCGCTAAACACATTGTTAGAAATTCCGCTGAAAACTTATCTCAAGTAAGTTTAGAGCTTGGAGGAAAAAGCCCAGTTGCAGTTTTTGATGATGCAAAAATTGATAACGCTCTTAATGGTGTTACTACTAGTATTTTTGGTGCAAGTGGTCAGAGTTGTATTGCTGGTTCTCGACTTTATTTACAAGAAGGAATTTATAGTGAATTTTTAGATAAAATTTCAACAAAAGCTAAAAATATTAAAATTGGACCACCAATGAGAGAGGACACCCAAATGGGTCCGCTTGCAACACTTGATCAACTGAATAATATTCAAGAAAAAATTGATCAAACAATTCAACAAGGCGGTAAATTAATCACAGGTGGTGAAAAACCTAAAGATATGAATCAAGGCTGGTATTATAAACCAACAATTATTGAATGCGATCATCATAATTTGCCTGTCGCTGAAAATGAATTATTTGGACCGGTATTATCAGTCATGAAATTTACTGATGAAGAGGAAGTGATTAAATTGATGAATGATAATTCATATGGACTTGCTGCAGGAGTGTTTACTGAAAATAACGGAATTGCACTTCGAGTATCTAAAGCTGTCAGGGCAGGAATTGTATTTGTAAACACATATCGTTTGATCTCCCCAATCGCTCCTTTCGGAGGATTTAAAAATAGTGGTTTTGGTAGAGAGTCTGGAATGGAAGCAATAAAAGATTACTCGAATATTAAAACTACTTGGATTAATACATCTAAAGATCCAATGGGGGATCCATTTATAATCAGATAGATTATATTGCGGTATTACAATAGTAATACCGCAACTAAATAACGATTACTCTTTTCCTAATGGAATTTGCTTTTTTGGATCCCAAAAAGGAAGATCTACTACAATTGATTCAAGTTTGCCGTATGGGGAATGAATATTAATTTTATTTCCCTTATTAGCTTGCTCAATTATAACAAAAGCAAAGGCAATATTTTTCTTTAATCTTGGTGAAAAGCATTTTGATGTTACATGGCCTATTTCTTTCCCGCCGGTATCATGGACTGGCCAATGATCGGGTACAAAATATCCTGGCGTATATTCTGGTGGAACAATCATTGTAATTGGATCGCCTAGTATTTCAATGCCAACTAACTTTCTTTTTATTCCCTCAGCTTTAATTTCCTTTAAAGCTTCCTTGCCACAGAAATCAGCTTCCATATCCAAATCAACAAGACGGTCCATACCAATTTCATATGGATTGTCAGTAACACGCATATCTTGGAAATACGAAAAAATACCTGCTTCAACACGTCTAATTTGTGAAGGTCCTGTTGGTGCTATCTTATAAGGTTCTCCAGCTGCCATTATTTTTTCATATAAATCTGCACCGCGACTACCATCACGTAAATAAATTTCATAACCTACTTCCCCACTCCATCCCGTACGTGATACTACCACAGGTATACCGTCTAGCTCAGTTTCTTTGCACCAGTAATAACGAATATCATTAATCCAAGAACCAAATAAATCCACCATAACATTTTTTGATTTTGGTCCTTGAACTTGCAAAGGAGAGACATCAGGTTCAACTAATTTGATATCATATTTGCCTTTCCCGGCGACTCCCATGGCCCACAATAATAAATCACTATCTGAAATTGAATACCACCAATGATTTTCTGCTAAACGCAATAAAATAGGATCACTAAGTATTCCGCCTTCATAATTTGTATTCAAAACATACTTACATTGCGTTACTTCACAATCAGATAAATTTCTTGGGGTGAGCATTTGTGTAAACTTTGTTGCATCAGGGCCCGTAATTTCAACTTGTCTTTCAACTGCAACGTCCCATAAAGTAACATCATTAACTAAGCTCCAATAATCATCTTCAGGTGTATTATAATATACTGGAAAATACATGTGATTGTACGTGGTGTATTCTTTACAACCCCATTTCAACGTTGATTCAAAATAAGGTGACTTTCTAACTCTTGTACCAAAACCTAGATAAGGCTTTGGAGGATTATTTGTACGTGTGGCCATGCTAACTCCTTAAATAAATGAAAAAAAATATATGATAATTTTTTCGTAAGTGTCTACAGTTTGTTTATTATGAAAAAATATTTCTTAGGATAATTTTTTCAAAATTTTCAACTCATTAATCTGGCATTAGCTGGATCATAGGCCATTTCTTTCAAGACTTTGGCCTTTCTTTTATTACCCTGTATTTCGATTTCAAATTCACTTTCCTTTTCAGCTAACTCAGCCTTAACGTAGGCAAAGGATAGGCTTTTATTGACTCTAAAACCATATCCTCCTGAGGTTGTTACTCCTATGATCTTGTTTTGCGAATATACTGGTTCATTTCCGATTGCATCGGCGTCATCCGAATCAACCTCTAAATAAACAATTTTAATATCTATTCCTTCATCTAACTTTTCTCTTATGGCTTCTGAACCTACAAATGTATTTTTTGTATTTAAATTATAAAACCGATTCATATCAGCTTCTACCAAAGAAATCTCACCTGTAAGTTCGCTTCCCCATCCTTTATAAGCTTTTTCTATTCTCAGGGAATTAACCGCATATGTTCCAAAGTTGGTCATATTGAATTGTTTTCCTGAATCCATAAAACCTTTGTATAGATCTTCCATTTGATTCATCGGATGATGGAGTTCCCAACCCAATTCACCTAGATAGTTAATTCGAAGTGCTCTAACAGGAATATCATTAATTGAAATTTCCTTTCCTTTTAACCAAGGGAAATGTTCATTGCTCAAATCGGCATTTGTTTGTTGAGATAATACTGAACGAGAATGAGGTCCTGCTAAAACTAGAACACCATAATTTTGCGTCACATTTCTGATATTCACTTTTTCATCTTTTTTTATGTGATTATTAAACCAATCAAAATCTCTGATTTCAGAAGCGGTTGAAGATAAAACATAAAAAAGATTATTGGGAAAACGAGTTATTGTGAGTTCACTTTGAATGCGTCCTTTTTCATTTAGCATATGGGTGAGAACAATGCTGCCGTCTTTTTTTGGGATTCTGTTAGCGCACAAACGGTCTAAAAATGTTTCACTATTTTCACCAGAAATTTCAAATTTTGAAAAAGTGCTTAAATCTAAAATCCCAACACCTTTATGGACGGCTTCACATTCCTTTTGCACATAAGAAAAAGCGTTTGACCTTTTGAAACTATATTCTTCCTGTATTCCATTTTTAGCAAACCACTTCGGACGTTCCCATCCGAATGCATCGATATACATCGCCCCTTGGTCTTGCAATTTTTTATAAATGGGTGTTGTTTTGATTGGCCTGCCAACTTCCAAACTTTCGTTTGGCAAAGGAGTAACGTACATACGTTTATACTCGTCAGTACTTTTTGCTACCGCATAATCTTTATGCGCCCAACTCAAGTATCTTCGTGGATCAAATTCCAACATATTGATATCTGCGTCTCCGTAAGTCATCCATTGTGCCATATACTTGCCTGCACCGCCTCCTTGAGCTATTCCAACACTTGCCGCGCAAAACATCCAAAAATTTTTTAATCCAGGAGCGGGTCCTGCGAGAAAATTACCATCAGGAGTGTGCGTAATAGGACCGCAAATTATTCTTTTAATTCCGACGTCACGAAACTGGGGTATTCTGTCCATCCCTCTATTCAAATGTTCTTCCAACCTGTCAAGTTCAGGCTCTAACAGTTCCATATCAAACTTCCAATCCATCCCGTCCAAAGCCCAGCATCTTGCATCTTTTTCATAAATTCCTATTAACAAACCTTTTCCCTCTTGACGTAGGTAACATGAAGAATGGGGATCTCTTACTACTGGCAATTCTTTGCCAAGTTTTTTAATTTCAGGATGTTCGTCTGTAACTAAATAATGGTGAATCATATTGATACTAGGTATATTTTTTAGTCCAACCATATGTCCTACTTCAGGACAAAAACTACCTGCAGCATTAACAACATGTTCAGAGATAATTTTTCCTTTTTCTGTCATCAATTCCCACTCGCCAGTAGGAAGATGATTAATATTAGTAACGCGATTATGCCTATATATTTCTGCGCCACCACTACGAGCTCCTTTGGCCATAGCATTGGTAGTACTCGTTGGATCAGTGTGTCCGTCTTCAGGAGTGTGTAGCGCTCCGATAATTCCGTCCAACTTAATAAAAGGATGTATTTTTGAAATCTCTTGCGTTGAAATTATTTCAGCAGAACAACCCACATTAATTAAAATTCCTTTGACATAATGAAACCAATCAAGATCTTTTTGCGCATAGGCCAATCTTAAACTTCCACAACCGTGCCATCCGGTTGATTGTCCTGTTTCTTTTTCTAATTGTTTGTATAATTCTGTGGAATGAAAATGCACTTTTGCCAAATTGTAACTACCGACAAAATGAGGACACTGTCCGGCTGCATGCCACGTTGAACCTGACGTTAGCTCACCTTTTTCAATTAACACCACATCACTCCAGCCTTCTTTTGTTAGATGATACAAAAGACTTACGCCCATAATACCACCACCAATAATTGCTACTTGAGTGTGTGATTTCATTTTAATATCTAATATTTTCTATCTCGTGGTACACGCATATGTCAATATTTCGAAATTTATTTTTTACTATGAAGTATGCGACCTATAACATTCATAAGCAGTTGGGCAGCTAGTGTAGAGGTTGAATTTGTAATATCATAATCAGGTGCTACCTCCACTAAATCCAATCCTGTAACTTTCCCCTGTTTCGTTAAACCATCAATAAATTCAAGAATCTCATAATAATAAAAACCCCCGTGGCTTGGTGTTCCAGTTCCGGCTGCGATTGATGGATCGAATGCATCAATGTCTATCGTTAAATAATAACGAACATTTTTTGGAATATTTTTTAGAATCTCAGCAATTCCTATCTTGCGAAACTGCCTAACAGAGAAAATTGTTGATCCTTTTTCTTTTGCAGCAATATATCCATCACGTGCTGTTGAAGAAACGTTTCGAATACCAATATGCGTAATGCCTGAAACGTAAGATTTTTCAGACGCACGACGCATTGGATTTCCATGACCAAATCGAACACCATGTCTTTCATCGACAAAATCTAAATGCGCATCAATCTGAATTACATGAACTGGGTCTTGATTTTCAAATGCTTCAATACACGGGATATTTATGGAATGATCACCTCCGATAACTACAGGGATAGCATTAGCTTCTAATATCTTTTTTACGCCAAACTTGATGTTTGCATGACTTTTTGTTGTATCTGTATGCACAATATCCGCATCACCTATATCAATAATCTTAGCCGTATCAGGAGATAAATAAGTAATGTCATCTTCATGGTCATAGGCCCCAGCATGACCAAAAGAAAATAAAGTAGATGCCTCACGAATTCCCCTCGGCCCCATTCTACAACCAGAACGCCACTGGGTTCCCATATCAAATGGAGCGCCTAATATACAAACATCAGCATCAATATTGTCCCAATCACTAATATAAGGGTATTTTCCAAATGTGCAAATGCCTACAAAAGGCAGATTGAGTCTTCCTTTTTCATATTCATTAGACATAGAGTTTTCATATCATTAAATAAAAAAAATGTACATTGAGTTACATCAGATTATTTATATATTTTTTATTGTTATTCATCTGATAAACAGAAATTAAAATGCAAATGTCTAATAGAACTAAAGGACTGTATATATCTTTAATAGGTGTCTTTATCTTGAGTCCAGATAGTTTGCTAATACGATTATTAAATTTGAATGATATTAGTTTAATTTTTTATAGAGGCATTTTACCCGCAATAGCTACGAGCCTTTTTTTATTAATATATTATAAAAAAGATATCTTAAAAGCTTTTATTTTAATCGGTTATGCGGGATTGTTAAATGCGTTCTTGTATTCAATAGTACACATTGCTTTTGCTTATTCAATTCAACACACAGCTGTAGCTAATACATTGATTTTAATTGCCTCAGCTCCAATATTTACTGCAATACTTTCTTTAATTTTTTTAAAAGAAAATCCCACGCCTATTACATGGTTAACGATTTTTTTTGCATTAATTAGTATTATTATTATTGGCTGGGGAAGTTATACATCAGATGGTTTTATTGGTGACATGTTCGCACTTATTACAGGCATTGGTATGGCGGCTGGTGCTATTTTAGTACGATATTGTAAAGATAAGGATTTAGTTCCATCAGTTGTCATTGGTTGCATATTAACTACCCTCTATTGTCTGCCTTTTTCTCCAGACTTAACAGTTAGTAATGAACAAATTATTTATTTATTTCTTATGGGTTTCATAGTCATACCTTGTGCTTTTATTGTGCTTACTGTCGCACCTAGATATGCGCCAGCACACGAAGTCACACTTATTTTTCTGCTTGAAAGTATTCTGGGCACACTTTGGGTGTGGTTTGTTATAAATGAAAAACCACCATTAAATACTTTGATTGGAGGAACAATGTTGCTATCTTCAGTTTTTGTCTTTGTTTTCATAACCGCAAAAGAAGAGTATAGATCTAGTGTATTGTAGGTTCAGTTTTAATTTTTTTTACTACATGCTCTCTAATTGTAATATAAACACCACTTGATACAATTATTATCAAGCCCAACCAAATCCATCTATCTGGAAAATCACCAAAGAAATAGTAGCCAATGATTATATTATTCACGATTTCAAAATATGCCAATGGCGCAAGTTTAGAAGCTTCGGCAAATTTTAAAGATAATATTAATAACAAATGACCTAAAGTACCAAAAGCTGCTAATCCAATCATAAATAACCATTGATGATATGTCGGTGAAATCCAGACAAAGGGGACGATGATTGAAATAATTATTGCCCCTAATAATCCTGTAAAAATCAAAGTAAGCAAAGGACTGTCAATTGAAGATAATTTTCTTGTTGCTATAATATAAAAAGCATAAGCAACTCCTGTACCAAGCCCCCGCTAGGGTAGCTAATTGAATCTCATTAAATCCAGGCCTAATGATAATTAGTGCGCCAATAAAACCAAATATGACCGCACTCCATCTACGAAATCCAACTTTTTCTTTTAAAATCAATGCAGATAATAATGTCACGATAATGGGAGCTATAAAGGCTAATGTAAGTGCTTCTGCAAGAGATATAACGGATATTGAATAAAAAAATAAAATTGTCGATAAAAATAAAAAAACACTTCTTGCAACTTGTATATTAATGTTTTTTGGCCAAGTTAAATGATTCCGAAAAAAAAAATAAGTTAGAGGCAAGCTGATTAAAACCATAAAAAAATAACGACCCCAGACAACTTCTAGAAAATGAAGATCTGTATTAACCATAAGATGCTTTGCCATCCCATCCATAATAGGCAAAACCGACCATGCCAATAAATTTAGAAATATTGCTTTCAAAAAAATATTTGATTAATGTATTTAAGATATACTATATCAGTTATAAAAAAATGAATATAAAATTATTAAAGAATAATTGGAGAAAATATTACAAGAGAGGTTTTATAACTGGATTAGTTGTTTTATGTTTTCTTTGCTTTGTTGATCAAACATTACAATTCACTATATTTTTTAATAAAATTACAAACTTAGGTATGTTTATGATAACTTTATCTTATATTTTTTTTGGCGCTGTATTTTGTGGATTATTAAGTCTAATAATATTGATAATTATGTCTTTAGTAACAACCTTCAAGAATTAAATTTATAATTTATTTTTTTT
>Ga0066843_10000539_pt1 | contig 12043 bp, 14 predicted proteins | sample ETNtaG_15_FD_66663 | JGI IMG/M metagenome (GOLD analysis project Ga0066843, IMG submission 66663) | Marine microbial and viral communities from oxygen minimum zone, Eastern Pacific Ocean - ETNP201302PF89A | ecosystem: Environmental > Aquatic > Marine > Oceanic | place: Pacific Ocean: Eastern... | reverse complement strand
ACCGAATCAAATTGTGTTGGCATCACAAACCATCTTTGGAGACGATTGAATGGTCCCCAGCTGGGGACCATTCAATCGTCTCCAAAGATGGTTTGTGATGCCAACACAATTTGATTCGGTCTCAACCACCTTTGTTACATTCGGCATTTGTGTAACGATGTTATTAACATTCTTACGCTGGAGATTCCTGTGGTGGCCGTTATCTCCAATCGGTTACGCTGTCTCTGGCAGCTACACAATGAACATCTTTTGGTTGTCTTTTTTAATTGGATGGGTGCTGAAAAGAATGCTACTTACACAAGGTGGGTTGAAAACCTATAGGCAAATGATACCGCTGTTTTTTGGATTAATTTTGGGGGAATTTGCCATGGGTAGTTTCTGGAGCATATCATCTATCATTTTTCAGCGCCCAATGTATGATTTTATCGATTGAGACGTTGATAACAAACATTAAGATTCCTGCTTCCAATCCATTCTACCACGAAGATATAACCCAAAACTATGGCTAGATACTGTTTATGTACCTAACAGCTACTACCAGTCATCTTAGGTGACAGAATATTGCAAATACGGATTTCAACATCAGGACAACAGAATATCCTAACTATGCCAACTGGATGCGTTTGATCACACGGCCTATAACCCATACACCAACGATTGTATCTCTTTGCGCATTAAAGGAGTGTTGAGAGAACATCGATTCTATATATGGCAAATGTTCTAGATCATAACAGGAGGAGTTTCTCAAGGCGGTCTGTAAATCGGGAATAAGGGATTTCATTTGCGATAACTGTTCTCGTCCATAATAGGAAAGGTTAGCAGCCGCGCGGAATCGTGCCCAAAGGAGATCACTTTGGAGAGCATTACGCAGGGCAGGTATGGTTATATCTACCCACCCTGTCTGACACAGTGAATCCGAAGCAGCAAGACTAACGCTGAGGGATTCGTCTCGGAGCAAATGCTTTAGTTTTCTTGTGATGTTATTGTCCATATCATAAGACATCAATCCGGTAACAGCCCAGTAGCGAACAGCACTATCGGAGTCGTCTAGACGCTCGACTAACTTTATTCTGCCATCTTCACCTCGACGTGAAAGATCGGCTGTCTGAAGAATACGCTCAAGGTTCCGACAACGGGCGCCAACCTCGTAGTTTATCCCATCATACTGTCCCGCTCTGACGATCATTTCTGTTTCGTCAAAGAGTCCCAAATCGCGTGTGTCGATCATCCATTCATACAGCTCTCTCCGCATTTTTCTAACAACATCTAGGTACTTCGGATCGTTAGCCAGATTATTTATTTCTTCCGGGTCATTATCAATATCATATAATTCTTCATAAGGTTTTGAATCCTGCCATATAAGATATTCTGCGTAGTTCTCCGGAATGGGCATAAGAAACACTCCATCCGGATCATGGATCTTTTGCTCTTTAGGCAAGCAGGAAGTCTCCCAAAAATCGCGTGCAGGCGTACCTTCGAGCGGGATCTGTTCAAAAAACCCACCATCAGGATAAAATGAGGCATATGGGCGATGGGGAAGAAAATTTCGAATATAGCGGTATTTTTTGTTTCTAGTCGTTCGGATCATCTCATTGCAATTGTCTAAACGATCCCTGGCACTACAAACATATTCACGTGGTTCGCACTTTTGCGGCCCGAGGAAGGCTTGGCCCTGAAAATGTTCAGGATTCATTATCCCAGCTAAACTTAGGATCGATGGTCCGAGATCCATCAGCATAACAAAATCATCCACAACTGTTCCAGAAAGACTGGGCGCAAAATGCTGATATTTTTCAGGAAACCGAATGATCAACGGGACTTGCAATCCGTCATCGTAGACATGGGTTTTTGCCCGAGGATAGCCTGACCCATGGTCAGCCCAGAAGAAGACAATAGTATCTTCAGCAAATCCATGCTGTTCGAGTTTTCCCAGAACATCTCCAACATGGTAATCGACTTGAGTAACTGTATCATAAAACAGGGCCATTCTTTCACGAGCAAGAGGGGTATTAGGAACAAAACTTGGTATTGGAGCTTGATCAGGATCATGTAATTCCTCGTCCTGTAACAGATTCGAGCGTTGAAGCCGAACTTCCTCTGGGTCCATTTTGAAAGTGCTAGCATGAGATTCACTAAAACTATAAACAGCAAAGAACGGTTGGTCGTCTGGCCGACTCTTCCATAGATCTGAGCTATCCAGATACATCGACCATTCATCCGAGTCGATATACGTATTGAGATCCGTATTTATCTGTGTACTAATATAACCGGCCCTCATTAAATAATAAGGCAGTAGTCGTACAAATCCAGGACGTATTGCGAAACTGCGGTGATGTAACGTACCTACAGTCGTTGGATGCATAGCTGTAAAAATACTTGTACGGGAAGGTGAACAAATTGGCCCTGACACGAAAGCATTGGTATAACGAACTCCTTGAGAAGATAATTTATCTAGATTAGGTGTTTTTGCATAGCTATCGCCATAACAACCAAGATGTCGAGCACTCAGATCATGAGTATTTAACCACAAAAAATTCGGCTGTTTCTCCACATTTGCGCTACTTACCATAACTGAACAATGTTGGCATTAATCAAAATTTCCTGAGTTCTGTTGTGGAAAATTATTAATTACTTCCAATGCCGCGGGTATATTTCTCTAACACTTCTGCTACAATACCACGAACCCATAGATCTGGATCTTGCAACGCTTGTATCAGAACAGTCACTGTATCCTCTAATCTTATTCCTATTTTTCCTAATGCTCCTGCGGCACTACCACGAGTAGACCAATCCGGATCCTCTAACGCCGATATTAGAGCAAACGCCACATCCTCCGAGTCTATTCCTACTTTCCCTAATGCAAATGCTGCGGAAGCACGAACCTCTGGATCGAGATCCTGCAATGCTTGTACCAGAGCAGGCACCGCGTTACAGCACCTTTTCCCCCTAATGCGACGGCCACAGCAGCACGAACCTCTGGGTTTGAATCTTGTAATGCTCGTACTAGGGCAGGTTCTGGATCCACAACTCCTTCCATTCTTCCCAATGCACCAGCCACAGCAACACGAACCTTTGGTTCTGGATCTTGTAATGCTAATATCAGAGCAGGCACCGCATCCACAACTTCTTCTTCTACCATCCAACCTAATGTCCATGCGACGGACGCACGAGCATCTTTATCCTCATCCTGCAACTTACTGATTAGCCTTTCAATCTCCTGCTTTTGAGACATTTTTCAAACTCTGCAGACTAAACTAACAACATTGAACTAATTAGTTTCATCACTTTACCGCTTTTTTATCCAAACTTAATTATGACACTCAGATTCCTTATACTGTTATTAGAAACGACATTAGAACTTAAATCAACAACCAATATGTCTCTGTTTTACATGCCAACACTTGTCAATCTGCAATGATTTACTTCACCTTAACTGCTGCAGTTTTTCATGTTCCTCGACTGCCTTACGTGCTTCAGGAGTATCTATTTTTTCTAAGGCTTCTGCTGCAACACGAGGTATTGTCCAAGAATTAACGGCACCACGATCCTCTGGATCATGTTCCTGCAGCAATTGTATTAGGGCTGGCACTGCATCCACAGCGTTTTTTCCTATAGAACCCAATATTCTTGCTGTACTAAAACGAACCTCTGGGTCAGGATTCTGCAATGCTTGAATCAGATTAGGTACAGCATCTTTGCCTACTTTTCCTAATGCAAATACCACAGCGCGACGGACAGCTGGATCGGAATCCTGCAACGCTTGTATCAAAGTAGGTACTGCATTCGTGGATCCTTGTCCTATCCCACCCAACGCTCTTGTCGCATACATACGAACTTCGGGATCCGTATCCTGTACTGCTTGAACCAGAGCAGGTACTGCATCTTTGCCTATTCCTCCTAAGGCCGCTACCGCAGTACGACGAACATAAAAATCAGAATCTTGTAACAATTGTATCAGAGCAGGCACCGCATCCACCGAGCCTGCCCCTATTACTTCTAAGGCCCGTGTCGAATACGCACGAATTTCGGGGTCCGTGTCCTGTAATGCTTGAATCAGAGTAGGTACTGCATCTTTGCCTATCTCCCCTAAGGCCCCTGCCGCAGCACCACGGGCTGTGGGATCTTGCAATGCTTGCATCAATTCAGGCAAAATTCCCACTATCGCCTTGATTGCATCAGGGACACCTATCTTTCCTAATGCCCACGCCACATAAGCACGGACACTTAGTTCTTCATTCTGCAACACTTGAATTAGAATAGGCACAGCATCTTTTCCTATTTCCCCTAAGGCCCCTGTTGCACTCAAGCGAACAACCTCATCATCATCTTGCAACAGTTTTACTAGAGCGGGCACCGCATCCACAGCGCCTGCTCCTATTCTCCCTAATGCATATGCCACATCCCAACGAACATTTGCATTTTGGTCCTGTAACGCCTCCACCAGAGCAGGTACTGCATCCACAGCGCCTGCTCCTATTCCTGCTAATGCGAATGTTACTGCACAACGAACATTTGTATCTTGATCCTGTAATACCTCTATTAAAGCAGAAACTGCATCATTTGATTCTTTCCCCATTCTTCCTAAGGCCCATGTCGCATGACGACGAACACTACTATCTTCATCCCGCAAAAGTTTGATCAATGCAGGCACAGCGACTTTCCCTATTGCCCCTAATATCCTTGCCACACGACGACGAACAAACTTATCCTGATCTTGTAATGCTCGTATTAAAGCAGGGACAGCATCTACACCTATCCTCACTAAGGTTTCCTCTAATTCAAAACTATCCCCCTGCCCCTTCAATGTTCGGATGAGAATGGGTACAGCATCTTTGCCAGTTTTTACTAATGCCTCTTCTGCTTTAAAACTTATTTCTGGGTCCTTATGCTTTAACTCTCCAACTAATCTCTTAATCTCCTTTTGCTGTTGAGTTTCACACCCCATCAAACTCAAAAAGCAAGCCAACAATATATAATAGCTAATTGATTTCATCATTTTTATGATCTCACAATTATAAAATCTTCTTCACACACTCAATTTAGTAATACTTCCACCGATTTTTTGCTCCATAGATATCCATCGTCACAGTAAAAGATCCGCTACGGAATCATCTACTCTGGTATCTCTGCCACACAGCGAAATCCGAGGTGGAGATACTTAACATCTGAAGGAACATCGTAACGGTAAGCAACACGCAGAAAGTAAGCATCGAGGTACCACGACCCCCCACGCAAAACTCGGAATCTCTGGTCACTGCCAAACCAACCCTGGCACCATTCAAAAACATTGCCCGCTACATCATATAAACCATAACCATTTGGCTTAAAACTACCTACTGGTGCTGTAGACTTATCCCATCCATCCCTGTCACCGATTCCTTTACAATTAGCATAATCTCTGGCAATACTTTCATCATGTCCCAACGGATTATTCCCCCAAGGATATCTTTTGTTTACCAATCCCCCTCGTGCCGCATATTCCCACTCCACTTCAGTGGGCAGCCTTTTGCCCGCCCATTTGGCATAATCAGCTGCATCTTGCCAAGTAACAAAGATCATCGGGTGTTTGCTCGTTGGTGAGTATTTATCAATTTGACGCCACAAGTCACCATCGAATTGATGATTAGTTGACGCCAGAAACTTTTTGAAACTACCAACCGTTACTTCAGTCATATCTATCCAAAAAGGTTCCATCTTATCTGATCCCTTAGGAATAAGTACCATCTTCGCCCCGTCCTTTTCCCAAGTAATTCTCTTTACCTTGATACCTTTCAATTCTTTGTCACTTTTAACCACCAATTTTTTGGTTACTTCAGCGCGTACCAATCCTGCAAAAGTAACCATCATTACAACTAAGAGAATAATTGATCTTTGACCCACAATATTTGCCTCTCGCATACAGACATTTAAGATACATGATCAAACCTAAGTTTAGCATTCGTGACGGTCCTCGGACGAATTAAACTAAGACTAAGCTTTTGCCATCTGGTGAATGCAATTAATGTTTTCTTATTGGATCGAACCTTTGTCCAAAGAATACCAATCTATTTTTCTTGTTATATACATCACGGTAATTAATACGACAAATAGCCCAATACTGCCCATAATCAAAGCATAGTCTTCAGACTGAAGGACAATGTACAAATATGTATATAAGATGATTAATATACCCAAAACGGTTAATGTAAAATGATGGTTTCTTAAAATGCCTTGAGCGTAACCTGTTATGGTGCATGTTATCGCCACTGCCGACAAAATATAAGCAACATCAAAACTTAAATGCTCAGACATTGAGAGAAGAAGAACATAAAATAAAATAATAGCAAGCCCAATTAAAATGTATTGAACCGGATGAATTCTTTTTTTGTTGATTATCTCTGAAAAGAAAAAAGCGGAAAATGTGAAAACAATGAACATTAAAGCATATTTCGATATTCTAATAGATTTTTGATATATATCAGCCGTAATTAATAGCTTCAGACCAAAAGAGGATTCGTTAACCTTATATTGATTTCCATCCCAAAATTGAGGGAAATTTCTATTTAAGTGCAGAACATGCCAAGCCGCTGAAAAACCTTCATCAGTAATTTCGCTAGTGGTCGGGAGAAAGGAACCGTTAAAGCTCGGTGAAGGCCAAGTTGATTTAAGATCAACACTAGTTGTTTCACCTACTGGGATAAAGTGAATTTGTTCACTACCATTCAAGTTCAGCCGCAAGGAAAACGTGCTACTATCATCGTTTGGGGACAATGGTATGGAACACTGCACTCCTGAGAGAGCGATGTCAGTTGTTTCTAATCCTGGACTTACTTCATAATTCCTTTCATTAAATTTAATGATTATATTGTCTTGAATTCCTTTCATATCTGTTATACCCATAGAAAATAGAGCTTTTTCCCAAAGTATATTTTCCAGATCAATGTTATGGCTCAGTATAGGAATTGAAAAATTACCATCTACATTGATTTGAACGTTATACAAAACAGCCTCGTAAATGCTTCTATATCTAATTTCTGGATCTATCTGCCCAGAAAACCGTAAGTTTTCCGGTAAAATATGGAGATAGCGAATATCAAATTTCAACTTATCTTTTTCATCTGTGTGGAAAGTCTTAAATGGAACGGTTAAAAAGGGACCTATGATAGTTTGGCGGTTTCCCCATTTCTGGCTGATTTCTTGAACAACTGAGTCTCTCCTCAGCTTTCTCTCCCTCATCAGTGATGAGATCATAGATGAAGGAATTAGAAGAAATGCAATTAATATACCGACAGACAAAATCTTAACAGTTGCGGAATTTCGAATGAAATCGTCAGTTCTATCCAGCAATCCTAGTGCCCCACTTAATGTATCCTCCCTATTCACAGTCTACATCCAAATCCAACATAGTATTAACCAATGATTTTACTTGCTTTCTCGTCAACCCATATGTTGTTTTCATACAACTGACCTGACCTTCCAACTTATCCATTGAACTCAGTTCGACCAAACAAAATCAAACAAGGCAAAAATGATTTCTAGCTCAAAACAGCGCAGAATGGTATAACACACTAACTTTAATAACAACTTAATAAAAATTAATCAGTTATTATAACAACTGATTCGTAACTACTACTAGACAAAACATTGTTTTTTCCTAAAAGATCTGATACCCAAACAGGTGTTTTAATTCTAATGAGCAGTGGCAAGCCAGATGATTCTGCACCTAAGCTTCAACTTAAAAACACCAAAGTATTCCAGATAATAGTATAATAACAAAGTACTATAAAAATACTAGACATTTGTTTCTATTAGCAACTCGATCCTAAAAAAACCTTGGTAAACTCACCCTCTATCCTGATATCCTTTATGCGGTAGTTAATGTATTTCAGTAGCAAACAATCAAAACGTTTTAAACAATGCTAGCTCAGAAGATCTAAGCTAGGCAACTAATTAATAAGGAAAAAGTAGAAATTATGGAAACAAAAACAGGTAGTGTTAAATGGTTCAACGACGCAAAAGGTTTTGGATTTATCACTACTGATGACAACGAAGATGTCTTTATTCATCATTCTGAAATTCAAGGGGAAGGATTCAAAACACTTGAAGAAGACCAGAGAGTCGAGTTTACCGTTGAAGAAACAGCTAAAGGTCTTCAAGCCAAAGGCTTAATAAAACTCTAGCATTTCCGGAAATACAAATACAAAAAGCGACCTTGGAAACACAATTGAGGTCGCTTTTTTCTTTTACCCCTTGATTCTTCCCCACCAAATTTATCAGACTCATGACCCAAATAATCCTAACCAATTATAGTCGAAGAAAAGCCGAAGCTTAGTGATTGAATGTACAACTTCAATTCCTCTTGCCTAAGTCTCTTCACTCAAGTTTTAACTGAAGGACAACAAAACAATATAAAACCAATAGTTCGGGTGAATCATTAATTATTCTTAATACGGTCACAGAAAGCACAACACATAATCAAAGATACGTAACCAAAACCACTCCTATATCAGAGAAGTTTCCTATAGATATAATTCAAAACTCACCACTAGACATCATGCACAACGCAAACTTTGATTTTTAAGACTTTCGTTGTTAAGTAAGATTACTTGAGTAGGCACCATATGTTGTTTTGCTGTCATTCAGGGGACATAAAAAGATCACATATAAAAACATACAAGGTGACACAAAGTCTCTACAGGCCTTTTCCTAATCTTCAGCTTGCAACATAATATTTTAAACAGAGTTAAGATATGATCAGTATCACACATTCATATGTTTAAAATAGACACAATGTGATTGATGTCCCTAAAGAAAGGCTTGTTAATCAGCATTGGTTTGTGTCCTGACGGACATAGCTGCAACGGAGGGTATTTCAAAGGCATTATCGATGACGTTGTTGTGTTCAATGTAACGCTTGATAAAGCGAAAATTGGCAACGAAGAATGGTGTGAGACAGACGCTTGGTATATTAGCAGCGCATCCAAGCGAGAAACTAATAACAGCGTGGTTAGTTTTGAAAACAAACTAGTTCACACAACTGTAATCCATATATTATAAAAGTTCAACTTAATTGTTTTTTTGGAAGAAAGTAACTTTAAACACATACTATAAAGATTTCAAATTCATTGTGCAGAAGTTTCAACTTAAGCATAATAGTATCTGATTTGCTTCCAGTTTAGAATTAAAACACCACATACTCCTTATCCTTTGCTAAGAGTATAGAGTGGTTTTGTTCTTTTCTGTCTCTAGCACTTGATTTTCGCGCCTCCAAACTACTCCATTGATATATCGTCTTATTCTGTTTTTGAGTCACTAAATATCGTGGCTTGGACACTTGAAAGTGTAGAGACAATATATGGCACAGAATAGGTTAAGATGATCTTAACTACTTTTAATTTATCTATATTGCCTTTCAATAGTGAGTCACCATGATTAATGAAAATTAAAATTGTGCCGACTACAATTGAGTACTTAATTGCTCGCCTGACAATACCTGGAGAAGTTGCAAGGGTGAGGTACTTTATCAAATCTACCTTTTTCTGCTTCAATCCTTGATTTATAATCATTGTATGCATATTCATGCAATTTTCAACAATAATATAGAAAGAGGAGATTTACTTAGAAGGATATTATATGAGCCGTACCCACAAATCCAGCTTTAATATCACCATTGGAAGCAAATTGCCATACACCAATAGTGCAGGTCAATATATTGAGGATGAATGGGAAATTGACATTGGTGATGATATCAAGTTACTTTTGCCCTTTCAGATTCGCCCAAATTGTCGTTAACAATCCATCAGAATTGACAGGTGCGGTGTCGATTTCAGGATCAAAGAAGATTTCAATCTCCCAAAGACTCGGTCCATCAGATGCCCCAGTGGTCTTGATTACATGATACTGCAGGATAGTTGTTTGAACTGTATCAAAAGTTAAAATATGATCAGGAACCACGACTGGTTTTTTTTGATTGCCTGGATGATTAGCTGAAGCATCTGCATTATCTGGTTTCAGGGTCAAACCTTTGGCTTCTTTTAAAGACTCATCGTACTCAATGGTGTGTCCACGGAGACGGGATCGAAATTCAGTGACGTGTACTCGGTTGATCTTCTGTTTTTTGTTCCAAGTGAACTTAATCCAAGTATCAACGTCATCATTTTTGGCATTCCATCACGTATCAAAATTTTCATCGTTAATGTGAATCACAGGATGATCTTGACCATCTGTTTCTAACTTCGCTAGGGGAGCGATATTCTTGTGATCTTTATGCCCTTGACTGTAAATTGGAATAATCCAAAAAGCAGATAGGACAAATGAAAGAATCAGTTTCTTCACTATAAACTCCTGACCCAATTTAGATCACTACTTTACCTAGATATTGAACAATATTTATTACATCTAAACAGACAAAAGGTATTATACTTACTATAAATAATATATCATAAACACTCAAAAAAACTCAAGCAGTTTCTAAGTAACCTCGAGGCGAACTGACAATATCAAACACATTATCCCCTACTCCTATAAAAACATCTAATTTCCTAATGTATGCAGATAAAATTGATGGGTCAAGATCATCAATTCCAGTTCGATGTGTCCCCCAACTAAAATGACTTAGTAGAAACGCGACAAGATCTCTAAGCAAAGTAGTGGGATATGATATCGTTGGAAAATCTGTTATTTTCAATCTTGGGATATAACCACAACAAAAAGGAGTAAATTATGCACAAACCACCTTTTATCCGATCTTCCCCTTATGATCTCGTTCGTGTTGGTGTAATAGCCGGCGCCGGCGGTCATACACACTCTATCTGGGGTAACATAATGAACCCGCCGGCAGGTCATCTCCGAACAACAGGTATGGTGTTGACACACGCTTGGACAATTAGGCCTGACATGGCAGAACGATTACAATCATCATTCCAAGGTTTGGAGATTATGCGGCATCCTACGGACATGATCGAGCATATTGATGGTGTATATATCGATGATATCAGCGCGATTTCGTTGTATCCGCTACTAGCGAAACCTTTCCTAGAGGCAGGCATTCCAACGTTTGTCAATCGTCCTTTCGCCACTTCTCTGGCAAAAGGACAAGCGATGGTAGATCTAGCCGAAGAACACGGTACCGCTCTACTGACCGCATCAACTTGGGAGTATACCGAAAGTGTCGGCGATCTACGCGCCAAAGCAGCCGATATGACGGATATCAAGGGTTACGTCGCACATAATTCGATGAGCGATTATTATTCGCATGGCCTACATGGCGTTTGGTATATCCATGCTATATTACGAGACGAAATAGAAAAAGGCCGGGGAAAAATGACAGGAGCAGCATATCACACCATGAATTGGCGAAAACCTAACGGTCTTGTTATCTATCAGCACGAACATCCAAACTATCCGTATTATGGTTCATTGCAACTGGTCAGCGGTGCGGATGGGCAGGCATATATGCGCATTTTCGGCAACCATCAAGGGGATGCTGAAGGGAAGATACCAGCACGTCCAGGGCATTTCCGTTATAATACATGGAACGCATTGCAACTGGTTATTCAGGAAATGTTTGAAACAGGCAAATCACCGGAGACTGGAGATCAGTTGATGGAAAAATTGTCGATGTTCCTTCTTCCATTCTATTCAATTCTGGAACACGGTGGAGTTTTTGTACACCGTGATGAGCTGGGCGATTGGGAACTTCCCCATCCATCACCAGTATTGATGCAGGATGGGGAACCAACTGATAGCGCGTTCCAACAACCATATACCAAGACTGAGTTAGAGGCTGTCGAACATATGATGTCATGAAGAATCCTTTATTGAGTTATTCTTACACTAGATTTGACAGCGATGAAAACCGAAAGGCTGGGTGCTCTATTGCCGAGTTCCATCATCCAGGAAGGATGAATGGTATGACTTTATCGTTTTGGTATTTTTTAAACTTCCAAGTTTTACCTATTATCAGTTTTAGATAATAAATTAGTATAAATTAAAGGAGAAAAGATGAGTAGTAAGATTCAAGTTGTCGTCTGGAACGAAAACAGACACGAAACACACAACGAAT
>Ga0066843_10000501_pt1 | contig 12451 bp, 14 predicted proteins | sample ETNtaG_15_FD_66663 | JGI IMG/M metagenome (GOLD analysis project Ga0066843, IMG submission 66663) | Marine microbial and viral communities from oxygen minimum zone, Eastern Pacific Ocean - ETNP201302PF89A | ecosystem: Environmental > Aquatic > Marine > Oceanic | place: Pacific Ocean: Eastern... | reverse complement strand
TGATCTTAGTTTTCAAAATGTCAATTTTAGAAAACATACGTTATAGAGCAATTTAGATATATCACCAAAAATCCTACATTCTAGGGCGCTTTCAGAAACAGTTTAAATTTTAGTATCTCTACCACTAAATACTGAAACGATTCCCAAGTTGTCCGATTATCTCTCCACTTTTACAAACATATAATTGGGTATAAACCAGCAAAGACAAATCTAGTTCCCACTAAAAAAATATGCCCACCATCCGTCAACCATAGCATGCAAAATGGCAGGTGCCAGAATACTTCTGGTTCGAATATAGGCAAGTCCATAAAACCAACCAGCAATCGTAGCCAAAACTACATACACCCATGGGATTGACCAATCTTTATCGAATAGATGAATAAATAAAAAAGGAGGATTCAAATTGTTGACGTGAGCCAAACCAAATATTACCGAAGAAATTAAGAGCACAGAAAACTCAGATCTGTTCTCTTCTATCCGACCTGCAAGCAAATTATGGATTAGACCTCGAAACAAAATTTCTTCAGGTAAGCCAGTAAAGAGGAAGATCCCCAACAAAATAATTGGAAATTGCCAGAACGGTTTCAATTCGGCTGTTTGACGAATAAACGAGGTAGAAAATCCAATTGGAATAGCAAAAAAAGCAATAAATAATCCAAAGTAGAAGCAAGCGTGTTTCCAATCATTTGAATTGGGAAGTAAACGGTAGCCAATGCTATCTAAACCGCGTATAACAACAAAACTATAAATGATGCTATTCATCGCAATCAATAGGAAAAATGATATTCCTTTCTGCGGTGGTATATCAATTTTAGGAACTAAACCCAATTCGATAAAAAACCAAACAACAAGAATAGCCACTGCACTACGCCAGTTAATTTGTTGAGGTGAGTGACGATCCCAACACAACAAAATAGCCGGGAGAAACAAATAAATTAACGGAATTATGACGGACTGAATAGTAAGTTGATCTACTACAACAATGTATCCAATGGTCAGGATATAAAGGATTCCTAATGGGGCAAATGCATATAAAAGGTTCTGCGTGAAGCACTGCCGGATATAATTTACGATCACAGTATCTGCCATGCTAATTAGAGAAAAAATTAATACACCGAATAACAGAAGAGAGATAATCGTTTGTGAATTTATGGTTTCTATCTCTGAAAGCGAGAGAATTGAGAATATAATCAGAACCAAGAAGGCAAATAGAAAATTAAATTTCGTTGTTTTGTTAAGCAACAATTACCTCCAAATACATTATTTAGATATTATTGATAATAACCTAGTTAACTTCTGTATTTAAGTTAAAACTATAATGGGACGGACACTCCTCGAATAGGCTGTCATTATGAACCTGACTGATTTTCCCGTATATGGATTATCTATCTATTTGGATACCAGTAATTGAAGAGTTTGATAAATCCAAGGCACAACAAGCAACTGTTTAATAGGTTTTTGATTAGTATTCTGCATCAGACAATCTTTCTGATTTACTATTTAGCCAAATTCTTTCGCTGGGTTTAATTGACCGACATAACCCAACTAAAAGCCTCATCTCCAAATAGAGTATTGGATATATTAGGCCCCCAAGATCCAGTTTCATAATTGTAAAGTGGCTGGCTATTCATCATATTTCTTAAACTATCGGCCCACACCCAACAAGCTTCCACTTCATCCGATCGAATAAATAGGCTTTGATCTCCTAAAATAACATCTTGTAATAATCGTTGATAAGCGTCAGGTGTTGGATGTTCAAAGAATTCCTCATATTCAAAACTGAGTTTGGCTGAACGCATAGTTTGAGGAGAGCTAGGTTCCTTAACATCAAACGAAATATCAATACCCTCTTGAGGTTGAATTCTCAAAGTTATATTGTTGGGTTGTGTTTGCTTGTGCTGCCAACTGCCAAAAAGGTTGTGAGGAGGCATAACAAAGTGGATAGTAATACTAGTGAAGCGGTGGCGTAAGCCTTTTCCCGTTCGAATCACGAAAGGTACGCTACCCCATCGCCAATTGTCGATATAAGTTCTACAAGCAATATAACTTTCTGTTGCCGAGCCTTTATCAATCCCTTTCTCAGATAGGTATCCATTGTATTGGCCTCTTACCACGTGTTGCTCAGGTTTGCCCATTGCAGTTGGACATCTTAAGCTCTCTAATACTTTCACTTTCTCGTTACGGATGGCGTCACCTTCCAAACTAGCAGGGGCTTCCATAGCTACCAAAGCGATCAATTGAAGTAGATGGTTTTGCACCATATCCCGTAAAGCACCCGAACTGTCGTAATATCCTGCTCTTTCACCAACCAAGCTGTTTTCGCACACTGAGATTTGAATCAGTTTAACGTACCTTTGGTTCCAGAGGGGTTCAACGAAAGCATTTCGGAAACGGAAAGATAAAATATTTTGGACTGTTTCTTTACCTAGATAATGATCAATTCGGTATAGTTGTTTTTCGTTAATCAAATTACTTAACTCAAGATTGAGTTTTTTTGCACTAGCCAGATTATTGCCAAATGGCTTCTCAATTACTATACGTGCCGATATTCCGTCTTTTTTTTCTAATAAGCCAGCTTTACTTAAACCTGTGACAGTAGGCAAGAACAAATCTGGTTTAATAGCCAGATAAAAGATCCGCTGACAAGACCCATCAGCGATTTCTCTTAAATAATCAGCTAGTTGAAAATACCCCTGTCTATCGCTGAGATCAATTTGAAAATAGTTTATTTTTTGAATAAACTGAGTCCAATAGCGTTTTGATGATCTAGGATCAAGCAAAGACAGGTCAATTTTATTTTTTAATTGTTGACGAAAATTTTCTTGGTCCCAAGACCGGCGAGCAACACCAACAATCTGAATGGGATCCGTAAAGAATTGATTACAAAAACTATGAAAAAGAGCAGGTATAAGTTTTCGGGCAGTTAAATCACCGCTGGCTCCAAAAATTACGATTTGTACCATTTTAGACATGCAGATTTTTTCCTTGATGAAGTTGCAATGTACGATAGGCTCTTGACAGTGGAAGAGATTAAGGAAGACATAGAGGGAGCTCTGTTAGGTGTAGAATCTACTGGTAAATTGGCCACCGTCTGGGATTGGCCACCGTCTGGGATAAGAAAAGCTAATTCTCCGTTACTCGTAAGTTAGCGAATCAATCTCAATTTTCACTTGATAGCCGTAGGTTTGTGTTCCACTAAAATGTTCTGGAACCGAGGCTACCACCAGAAAGAGCTCACTGAAATTATTTGTCACTCTAACAACACCCTGTCCTGATATTGCATCGACCATGTTAATTTTTGCATACAACTTCTGGGTTTCAGAGATCACCACGATTCGTCCTTCAAAATGAGAAACAGCACCTTCACTTCCAACCAAATCTCCTTTTAACTTAAACCTATAGGTACCAGAGCCACAATTTTGCACTCGAATAACAGCCCAACCTCTTGGTTTGAATGCTTCTGAGGGATAAATCCAACCTTTCACTTGTTTCGGATTATCGTAGGAACGGACATATGGATGTAAGTTATTGGGATCAGCAACGTTTTTCACCTCTAGCTCTGCTCTTGCGATTTGTTCTGGAGTTAAATAATCTAAACCACCTGTATTGTGCGCAGCCCAGTCTGCAAAATATTTACGTAGACGATCTGCTCCGATCTGTCGATAGTGGTACTCTTGGGGACTTAGATCGGTACCCAGATAAAATCCGTTTGTAATCAAATCAGGTGAAACTTTTGCCACGTTGGTTAAATAGTAAAGATAGGTATGCATGCCATATTGACGGACTTGGTAAAGCCAATCTATAGGGTCTCCTTCAGCTTGGTTGCTAAAGCTATGCCATAAAGATAAGTGTGGGTTTGCACTCATGGCACCTGCTTCAACAAAAGCATTAATTTCCTGAGGCTGGTTTTGACACATATACCATTGAGCCGAAGCCTCAACATACCACTGCGAATCGCCTTTATAGGAAAATCCTGTCGAATTCGCTTTGTACTGAAAAATGTGAAATCCTTCATGATATAAGTTTGACTCGGAAGTATGAACACCAACGGGCAAAGTCAAGAATGGTAGCTGATATTTATCCGTACCTTGGCCATTTCCCCATTCGGGGGGGAAACTATCTTGTTCACCATGGTGAATATAAACATTATAGTAAAAGCCAGCACTTGGATTCGGTGGGTCCTCCATGCCTAAGTTCTGTAGGCAATCTTGCCGGATCTTTTTAAGATGCTTGAAGATGATTTCGGCGTCAGCCTGATAATCAAATTTAGAATCCCACCAAACCGCGAAAATGTCGTTAATAACGACTTTAAGGTTTGATTGACAACCAAAGGCTGTTTGCAACTTTAATTTTCGTTTCACTATATACTTGCTTTTTTACGCTCGTAATTAATCACAAAACTGTTGCTAGCCCATTAATACCACTAACTTAGATTGACCGTTATCACTGATGTTAGGATTGGCATATGAGACTGAGCCACAATGGGTTTTAATAGATAATTGCTTTACTGTCATTCCATCAACACTGGTCAGTAAGATACGCCAAGAGCTCCATTCTTTCGGCTGTTGTTGAACCTCTTGTAAGTAAAAAGTTTGGTTATTCCAAGTAAATTTATCTCGATCATCAAAGTTACCGATAGCTCCCATTTTTTCTATGGCCTGATTGATTTGATTGGAGGGAAGAGCTTACCATAAACGAGAACCAACTAATCGGCCAACAGCTAAACGATCCACTTCAGTATCATTATAATAGTGAAACCGTAGGTCAATCTCTGATTGGCTTAATTGGTTGCTGGCCAGTTTAACTGAATCAAAACTGGGCTTTCCTTCGGCCGTTGGACCTAAGCTCTGCTGAATATCATATTCAGCAGCAAAATCTACCTCACAGAAGCTGTCAAAGTCTGCATAAAATCGCAATCGAATCCAAAAGGAGTTTGGAGCATCCTTCTCGTAGGCCAATAAGTGGGCGCCATTTTCAGTTGGCCAAATATTGGCTTGCGAAACATGTATATCCAACGTATTTGCATATGTCCAGTTGAGTAGGTCACCAGAACGAGAAAGTTGAATCCCAAAAACGTCATTCTGTAAGGAGTGAGAAACGCCGATATACTGTCCTTCAGCACGTTGAAAAACTTTAAGACAATCCATCGTTTTCTGTTGATCGTCCCGCAGTTGGTAAACATATGTCTCCGAATTAGGCACGGATTCCAGAACCTTAATTAGGTGCTCTAATTCTGGTGATGGTGAATGGTACATTATAGTGAAACAAAAAAAGCATCAGCAAAATCTTCCACTTTCGAAGAAACATCAATAATTAAACCTTTATCTAAATCCACTTAGAATCTTAGCCTTAAGATTTTGCACGCGTCATGTATCAGTTAACTTCCTTAATCTTCTTCTACTACTGACAGCTTGTTTAAAAGCCGATCTTTTAGTTTGTATTTCTTTTGTCCTGTTCAAGACGTGATGATGATGATTTTCATCGGCAGTTCTTTGATTGTTTCTTATTACACTATTAGTATATCATTTAGTATATCATTCTGCGATGTTCCACTTAACAAATAATAAAGCGATGATTAGAAATAGCAAAATCAGACAATCTTAATCCTGTCGCTCTTGAGATAAGCCTACCATTAAGAATCTGGCTGACACAGCAATCCTACCTTTATGGGTGCCATGCGCCCGATTTGTCGTGAGCAATTCCTGCCAACGATCCCACCGCTTTACCCCGATACCGCAATCGTGATAGAATGCAAAAGTTAGTTCCTTGAGAGTTGAATTCGCGTGAAAACATAAAGTTCGCTCAGCATCTCAATCTATAGAGAAGCCCACGCTTTTTGGTGAAAGGTAAGGCCACAAGTAAAAGGGCTAGTAAGATTATTTATCATTTCACCCACATAACATTCAAAGAAATCGCTGAATTAATGAGAATTAGAAGAGGCACAGTGAAATCGCACCTTTTTCACGTCATTGCAATCTGGTGTTGAGGGCGAATCCTGGAACCAGTTTCGTGGTCCAAATGGAGATGGCAAATCTGACGCCCAAAACCTTCTTATCGAATTTAGCGAAAATAAGAATGTGCAGTGGAAAACACCGATCCACAATCAAGGTTGGCCTTCACCCGTTCTTTGGCGAAAGCAAATTTGGCTGACTACTGCGCGGGAAGATGGAACTGAGTTATTTGCTGTTTGCGTTGATTTGGAAAGCGGTAAAGTGGTTCACTACATCAAAATGTTCCATGTAGTGGAACCGCAGTTGGAGTATCTAGGTTTGAATGCTCATACTTCTCCCACACCAGTCATAGAAGAGGAGCGTGTTTATATTCACTATTCCAACACCTATATTATCACTGAGACAAAGCACCAGGACTAAAACTAACGTTGTGAGATGCGATCAAAATTGATGTGGTTACCATCGCTTGCGATTATGACCGCTCTCATATTGTGCTGAGGCATGAACATGAAAGCAAACATTGACACAACAACAAATCGACAATCCGAATTTTTTACACAAGATGGATATTATATGCTAGTAGCTACGTCCAAGAAGCGACAGCTACGTCGGGGTGCCTTATCAGGAGGAACAATCCGTGGAGCCAACGTCGATTAGAGAAGGCAAACCATTCAGCAAAACGCACACTAACGAAATCGTTCGCAACTTCAAGCGGGACGGTTTTGTGTTGATCCCAGGGGTGCTCAAACTAGATGAAATCGAAGCCGTTCGAGCGAAGGTTGATGAACTGTTTGAACCGCCCCAACTCGCCAAGTTAACCCAAAGCGGCCACAAAGGAAGCAATGCGTTTATCATCTGGCACCTGAATGAACTGGATCGCATCTTCTGTGACATGCTGGTTCGGGAACCGATTTACAGTCTGATGGAAGCCATATTCGGTCCTGGTTTTCAGCAGTGCGGAAACCAGGTGCTACGAAACGGCCGCGACCAGTCAATCGACCTCTGGCATGTGGACAACGCCCTTTGGTTCCCGCTGCCGGAGGACGTTCCTCGACATGACCCGCGCATCGAAATGCCGATCTTTTGGCTGACGGTGCAGATCGCGCTGTCTGACATTGGTACGATTGACCACGGTCCCTCGCAATACGTTCCCGTCAGTCATTACTCTGGCAGGCAACCGCCGAAAACAGGAACGCCTGAATTTGAAGGTCGTGGCCCCGTGTCGATCTTGTGCAAGGCAGGCGACATCTACCTGCATAATTCGCAGTGCTGGCACCGAGGGACTCCAAATCGGTCAGGAAAACTGCGCTATCTGCTTCAGCAGCAATATGGTCAGGCGTGGGCTTTCCGACGCTACAACGCCTACATTAACCAGAAGATGCCGGAACACCTTCTGGAAGGCGCCAGCCAGCTTTTGCTTGACGTGCTCGGTAGTTTTCGCTTTAACCCGGAGGATTGGTATCGCTAAGCTCCAACAGACGGTTGAAAGGCTACAGCAAATCCCTTGACCAAGACCAACAGCCTGATGCCATGTCGGAGCAACGGCATCAGGCCGAATTAGCCAAGTTTGAAGGGAGGTCATTGAAACCCGCGCAAAAGATAACTCGTGTACGGGGTAATCAGGTGGGTATCAGCTACCTAGTTGGTACCTTTCTCTTCTCTCCAAATAGTCTCTTTTCTTATAGACCCCATATTTACTCGACCGCCTCCAATTGAGCAACCCAATTTTTCAAACACCGATGATACATCAGTGTTGCACCTGCACAGAAATATAGTGCCTAGCCAATATTAGTCAGACAAAGGTTACCTAACTAAGGACAGCCAAACTGTTAACGTAGCACATGTCCTGTTACCCTTTTAATCACTAGACCAAAAGTGGGTGATAAGCCCCCGGCGAGGTGTATCGGTATAATTTCCACCTGTATGGTGAAGCATCCGACAATGGTGAAAAGTTACGTCGCCAGGCTGTAGGGATATGGCAACAGCCTGCCTTGGGTCAACCTTTGTCTCCAAGGCACCATTCATTTCAGAACGATGAGCCACGCTATAATGCTCTGCAATTTCTCCCCGATGACTACCTACGATGAATTGCATCCCGCCATTCTCTTTCCAAGCGGGTGATAAGGCTTGCCAACAAGTGACAGCATTGTCCGAGCCACGGGTTTTCCGCCAATATCCCGCATCTTGGTGCCACGGCACCTCGGCTGGATGATGGGAAGGTTTGAAAATCATCTGATCATAGACATAGATGGCGTCTTGTCCGATCAGCTGTTTGGCAACATCCCACGCTTGCAGAAAATAGGCATGTTCTTGCCAACCCGTAATATGTTGCGATGGGTTGACAAGTTGTACCATTCGCCCCTTAACATGATCGCTTCCAGAGGCGGGAACGTGAACCTCACCAGAGGCGGCTTGATCATAATTATAGGCTAGTTCTGCGACTTGTGCCTGATTAATAAAGTTTTCTACTTTGATGAAACCTTGCTCGTGAAAACGGTTGATCAGATTGTCTGAAAGCGGAAATGTCGACACGATTTCTCCAATGTTAAAGGAAGGTCAAATAAGAAGTTGGACTTTTCAAAGTAAGCAGTCATCAGTATTAAGTATTCAGTCTGATCACCATGATACAAAGCACTAGGGAATTCTATTGAGCACGAAATAATAAATATTATTATTTGCAATCGCCTTTCTGACACATTCAGCCAATTAATAAATTTAGAGAGATTTCACCTATACAAACTCGATCAGAATACCATCCGGTGCTTGGACACAAACAACACCAGCGGCATCAGGCGCAGAACAATGGTATGCCAATTTTTTGATCCAGTCAATCAATTTTCACACGCGCAGTTAAAATTGACCAAAGCTAGTATGAGGCCACGGGATTTTTCTGACACTCGATAGATATCCAAATTTTTGAGTTGAATTGCATACCCACTCAAACCCGCGCAAAAGATAATTCGTGTACGGGTTAATCAAGTGGGTATCAACGGCCCAGTTGGTACCCTTTTTCTTCTCTTCATTAGCCTCTTTCTTCCTAATCCAACACTCCGAATAACTGACATTTTAAAAACAACCCCTACTGACTTAGATTTTCCACCCTTTTCTCGTCAGTGATTGGCAGTTTCAATGACTAAGGCTAGCCTCCTCAGAGCTTGGATCCTACCCGCCCAGTTCACAGGATTGCTCGTTTACTTGACAACTATCAAATTTTGTCGTAGGATGCATTTCCGCATTATTGCAAGTCATGCATTAGAAAGCTCTCATTCTCGTTCTATACATGCAGTAGAAACGGTGAGGATTCTACTGCATGTTAGCATGTAAGGGTATCTGGGAACCTAACAATGGGAGATTAAAATGGCTTGGGCAGAAGAATCAAAAGCCAACCGTGAACACTGGAATCAATGGTGCAAAAGCTACCTAGCCTCAATAAACTCATTGGGTGCAGTACAACCGTATAAGATGCATCCCCGAAGCGGCCCAAACCCCGACATCTGCGGCGTACTCCTATATAGTAATATGGCTTATGCCGGAGGGTATAATACGTGGCCGGAATCCATGCTCGACGGAATGCTGGACATACAAAAGGCCGTTCTTGAACCGCCTTATCATATCCGTCTTAAACGGCCTGTGCTCAATGACGACGGCATACTCGCGACCGAGGCCTGAGTCTGACCGCTTCGAGGTCATCAAAGAGAAAAAAGGAGGATTATCATGGCAAAAAAATATCGAGTAGGCATCATCGGATGTGGCAGCATCGCCAATTATCACGCTCGTGGTTATCAGGGGGTCGAGGAGATCGAGATTGTGGCGCTGGCTGATCCGGTTAAGGAAGCAGTGGACGAATTCGGCGACAAGTATGGCATCGAGAGTCGGTATACCGACTTTCGCCAAATGCTAGATGAGGAAAATCTGGACATTGTCAGCAACGCCACCTGGCACAAGCTGCACGCACCCATTACTATCGCTGCTTGTGCCCGCAGGCCCAAAGCCGTTCTGTGCGAAAAACCGATGGCTACCAATTTGGGTGACTGCGATCAGATGCTCATTGCTGCCCAGCGCAACAATGTCAAGCTGGCGATTGCCCATCAGCGACGCTTCAATGCGGCCTGGACTGAGGCCCGCAAGCTGATCAACGAGGGTGCCATCGGCTCGGTGCGCCAGATCAATGCCTGGGGCACCCAAGGATTTCTCAATTATAGCTCGCACACCTTCGATATGATGCGCTACATCTTGGGCGATCCCAAAGTCGAGTGGGTGATCGGCAATATTGAGCGCAAGACCGAGCGTTACGAGCGCGATATCCGCATCGAAGACAAAGGCGCCGGTATCGTTGGTTTTGACAATGGCACCGTCGGGCAGTTGCTGCTGGAACTGGAGGAAACCTCTGGCTGGCCAGGGCATCGCCAAGGGGGCATTTTCTACGGAGAGGACGGCATCCTCGACTTAACCGAGCAAAAAATTCGGCTGCTCAATAGTCAGACTGGAGGTTGGGAAGAACTCCCAATAGAGGGCGAAGACCCAAGCGTGGGTCAAATGCGGGAACTCATCGAATGGATCGAGGGCAAGGTTGAACACCGTGGGCAGGCTGAAAATGGTAGGGCGGCTGTGGAGATTATTATGGCCATCTACGAGTCGGCGCGGTTGCACGAGGTCGTCAAGTTACCCTTGCGCACGTTTTCTTCGCCGCTGGATGTCATGGTCGAGTCGGGAGATTTGCCGGTTGAGCGCCCAGGGCGCTACGATATCCGCGCTTTCTTGCTGCGCGGTGAGAAGATGAGCCATGAGAATCCTTAGACACCGTCTTATAGTCCTAGCGGAAAGCGCTAATGAAGAAGTTTGATGCAGTCCTGCTATTGTTGTTTCCGAAATTCAATTCAATTCTGATTCATTTGCGATAAGGAGTATTGTAATGACATTCGTGCCTGAACCAGAGCTGTACAGCTTTATGTTGCGTGGGTATCATCTGTTCTCCGAATGTCTTCCATCAGCATGGATAGGAGATATTAATCACATAATTGATGAGATGAACGTCTCCGGCTTTGACCAATTTCGCTATCCGAACGTGAAGATGGAGCCGATGTATGATTCGGATGGAAAACTAACCCAAATCGTGGTGCGGAATATCCTGGAAGCGAATACAATTTTTAGGAATCTCCTCGATTTGGATTTTGTTCTGCCTTGGATAGTGACCTTACTGAATCGGTCACCACGTCTGACAGAAAACTACGGCTATTTCAGAAATGCGAATCGGCCAGTAGGCTATCACTCTGTGCGTAATGGAAGCCAAACGCAAAACCTAAATCACCAAGGCCTCCCTCAGCTTGAAATGGTCAAGGTAATGATTCCACTTATGGATCAAAATTCTGAAACTGGCACTCTTTCCCTAATTACAGGAAGCCATTTACTGAGTCTGAAACCGCCGTTTGATCTCAATGATTTGGGGGTCCTTCCGGAACTGAGAACTTTGGAGGTTAAGGCAGGACAACCGGTAATCTTCAGCGAAAATCTTTACCACGCGGGATATCCCGGCACCAATATGAAGCAGCAACGTCGAACGCTGTTTTTCTCCTATGAACCCTCCCACCATGCCGACTGGTTCGTTTCACTGTCGGATGAATTCATTGAAGGATGTACACAGCGGCAAAAAAAGCTATTGCATCGTCCCGGCCATTGGCAGGAAAATTGGAAGCAAGAACTTAAAGCAGCGACTAGGTTGAAATAAAAGGGGCAAAATTCTGTCGTTGCAGAGGTGAGGCTCATGGACTAAACAACCCCTAGCTGAATCTAGACTAAGATGAAGCGTCTCTGCAGTACATAACGGCAAAATCAGGAGAAAACATTAATATTTCAAGCCAAAAAAAGTTAACAAAAAGTATATTATGCATAATGTGTGATTAGCGGGTAGGATACTAGGCAGGTTCAATTGTGTGAAAGTAACATATTAGCTGAATAGAAGTGAGTAAAACGATTGATTTTATGATCCAACCAAGTTGTATTTAAGTTAAAAATAAAATACAATCCTGATTATCGGATAGATACCGTAAAACTGAAATCAAATGCTAAATGTGGAAGGTGAATGTAATGGTAGTTCAGAGACCAATTATCACCTCTTTACCTCGATGCGGTAATCGTGATAGAATACTCTATCTGGTTGTTAAATCCGATTACCAGATAGAAGTTATAAATGGCACAAAACCAAACATGGACTGATTATCAAGAAATAATAAATCACTAAAGCATTTGCATATTGAAGTCATTAATAGATAAGGTTCGAGATGGAGAAGCCGTCGATTTTGAACCAGCTAAGCATTGAGGCTTTTTTTGTTTATGCTAATTGTACGTGTACGATTCCCCTACCCACAAGAGTCTCGGTATAACTTACCGGTTTCATGTTAATTAAAGGAGAACCTAAAATGAAAAGAATGGCAATTGTAATCGGATATTTCTGTATGGTTTCAACTTTGACGTGGGGGATGGAGTCTTCTTCTGACTTCGAT
>Ga0066843_10000485_pt1 | contig 12638 bp, 10 predicted proteins | sample ETNtaG_15_FD_66663 | JGI IMG/M metagenome (GOLD analysis project Ga0066843, IMG submission 66663) | Marine microbial and viral communities from oxygen minimum zone, Eastern Pacific Ocean - ETNP201302PF89A | ecosystem: Environmental > Aquatic > Marine > Oceanic | place: Pacific Ocean: Eastern... | reverse complement strand
ACCTATTTTAGGAAAGGGACTCATTTAATGCCATTTATAATGGATTACAAAATAAAATACGGTAGTTTTTTACTTAAAGATAATAGAAAAGAAGATGCAACTAAGGTTTTTAATCAGTCACTAAAACTAAATCCTGCCATAAAAGAGATACATTTGAATTTGGGTTATATCGCTATATTAGATAAGGATTTTATTGCTGCAGAAAACAGTTTAAAACAAGCCATTGCTTTAGATCCGGATTATGTTTTGGCCTATGAGAACTTAGTACTTTCTGCACAAATCCAAAATAAAATAGAAGACACAAAACTTTATTTGCATAAAATTTTAGAAATTGCCCCAAATCATAAAGCAAAATTAATTCTAGAAAATCTGTAATTGAAAAAAAGAAGAAGATTTAAGAAGAAACCCTCATTTATCAAAAAAGTAATTATCTCTTTTGTTGGAATTATTTTTTTGTTAGGAGTGCTTTTAGCTCACCGATTGTATAGTTATGTGTATCAGCCCAACATAAAATTAAACGATAAAACTGAGCAATTCATTTACATTCCTACAACTTCCAAATTTTCTGATGTTGTACGCATATTATCTGATGAAGGGTTGCTTATAGATAAAAACTCTTTCGAATGGGTAGCAGAAAGGAAAAATTTTAAGTTTAATGTAAAAGCTGGAAGATACTTTATCAACAGAGAAATGAATAATAATGATTTGATTAACATGTTGCGTTCTGGTAACCAAGTACCTTTGAAAATCCGATTTCATAATTTAAGAACAAAGGATCAATTAGCTGGAAAAATAGCAAGTCAGTTAGAAACAGATTCAATATTAATTATTAATTTAATTACTGATTCTGTTTTTTTAGATACTAATGGATTCTCAAAAGAAAATATTTCATCAATATTTATTCCAAATACTTATGAGTTTTATTGGAATACATCAGCAAAGCAGTTTGTTGACAGAATGTTAAAAGAATATAAGGTGTTTTGGAACAAAGAAAGAATAGAAAAAGCAAAAGAAAAAGGGCTTACGAAAAAAGAAATAACAACTGTTGCTTCCATTGTGGAAATGGAGTCTTACAAAAAAGATGAGCGACCAGTTATTGCTCGGCTTTATCTCAATAGATTGAAGAAAAGAATGAAATTACAATCGGACCCAACTATTATTTTTGCCATTGGTAATTTTTCCATAAGAAGGGTGCTGACAAAAGATTTAAAAATCGATTCCCCTTACAATACCTATTTGCATAAAGGATTGCCTCCCGGACCAATCTGTATTCCATCTATTAATTCCATTGATGCGGTACTAAATGCAAGCAAAAATGATTATCTTTTTATGTGCGCAAAAGAGGATTTTTCTGGCTACCATAATTTTGCAAAAACATCAAGAGAACATAGTAGAAATGCAAAAAAATACAGAAGGGCATTAAATAAACGAAAAATAATGCGCTAATTTATTAGTTTTGCACGATTAATAATTAAACAAAAGAATGACGGAAATTAAGTTTGGAACGGATGGCTGGAGAGCAATCATTGCAAAAGAATATACCTGTGATAACGTATCTAGAGTAAGTATTGCTGTGGGAGATTGGTTGAATGAGAATAATGACAATCCTTCAGTAGTAATTGGACATGATTGCCGTTTTGCAGGAGAGCTTTTTGCAGAAACTGCTGCTAAGGTTTTAGCAAGTAAAGGAGTATTAGTGAAAATTGCAAAAGGCTTTGTTTCTACTCCTATGGTTTCCTTAGGTGTGGTGAAAGAAAAAGCATCTTTGGGTGTGGTGATTACAGCTTCTCATAATCCTCCAAGTTATAACGGCTACAAACTAAAAGGTTATTTTGGAGGACCTCTTTTGCCTGCTGATATTACATCTGTTGAAAATAAAATTCCTGATGCCAATTCAGTAGATTATAATGCAATTAGTATGGGAAGTTTAGTTGCTGAGGGTAAAGTAATTTATGTTGATCTGGAAGATATGTATTGCAAACATGCAGCAGCAAGCTTTGATCTGGATGCAATAAATAATTCGGATATGAATTTTGCATATGATGCTATGTTTGGTGCAGGAATGAATGCCGTAAAACGCCTCTTACCAAATGCTACTTTGTTGCATTGTGATGATAATCCTGGGTTTTTAGGTACTGCTCCTGAGCCAATTCATAGAAATTTACAAGAGTTTTCTGATTTGATGAAAAATAATGCTTTGGATTGTGGACTTGCAACTGATGGTGATGCGGATAGAATTGGACTTTATGATAGCAAAGGAAACTTTGTAGATTCACATCATATTATCCTTTTATTAATTCACTACATGGTGAAATATAAAGGAATGTCAGGGAAAGTAGTTACTGCATTTTCTTGTTCAGTAAAAGTAGAACAAATGTGTAAGCATTATGGATTGGAGCAAGAAACAGTTCAGATTGGCTTTAAGCATATTGCAGGAAAAATGATTACAGAAGAAGTGTTATTAGGAGGAGAAGAGTCAGGAGGAATTGCTACTACAGGTCATATTCCTGAGCGTGATGGAATTTGGATGGGATTAATCCTATTTGAATTTATGGCTAAATCCGGAAAATCATTAGAATACTTAATCTCTGAGGTGTATGCAATTGTTGGTCCTTTTGCTTTTGATCGTATTGATTTACATATTGATAACGATACTAAACTAAAAATTATTGAGGATTGTAAAGCAGGAAAATTTACACATTTTGGAAAATACCAAGTGAAGAGAATTGATATTACTGATGGCTTTAAATTTTTCTTTAATGCGGATACATGGCTTATGATTCGTCCTTCCGGTACTGAGCCAGTTTTAAGAACTTATGCAGAAGCTTCAACTCAGGAAAAAGTATTTGACATTCTGGCAGATTGTAAAGCGACTATTTTGTAAATGAAACAATCGTTTCTGATAATATTTTCTTTCTTAATTGTTTATTCTTCAGCTCAGCGAATTGACAAGAAAAAACAAAACAATCAAAAATTAAAAATTTTACTGATTACTGAAGGTACAACTTATGCCACTACCCTTATTGGGCTTAATTCCCTTTGGTATAAAGATTATCCTAGAAGTAGTTTTCATTTTATAGATGATAATGGGGAATGGTTACAGATGGATAAACTAGGGCATATCACTACTTCCTATTATATGGGAGTAAGCGGAATTAAAGCATATCAGTGGGCAGGGGTTAGTGAGAAACAGGCAATTTGGTATGGTGGGTTTTCAGGTAGTTTCTTTCTTACAGCAGTTGAAATTTTAGATGGTTTTTCGAAAGAGTGGGGTGCATCATCTGGGGATTTAATTGCCAATACAATGGGTTCAGCACTTTGTATTTCACAAGCATTATATTGGAACAAACAAAAAATTCAGTTAAAGTATAGCTATAGACCTTCAAAATGGGCTGAGCAAAATCCAGAACTATTAGGATCTAATCATATACAAAGATTAATAAAAGATTATAATGGACAAACTTATTGGATTTCTTTTAATTTAAAATCTTTGCTCAATATAAAGCAAGTGTGTTTTCCAGAATGGTTAAGTTTATCTGTAGGATATAGTGGAAATAAAATGGTTTCTGCTTATCATGAGGATAAAAAACCAGATGGAAGCTGGAATCCAAAAAGAACAAGACAGTTTTTATTATCATTTGATGTAGATATGACTAGGGTAAAAACAAAAAGTAAAGTGCTGAATGGTATTTTACATACCTTTGGGTTTCTTAAATTTCCTATGCCAACAATTGAATTACGAAACGGAAAGGTTTTTGCTCATCCACTATATTATTAATGGTAGAATTTAAAACAGGAGATAGAGTACTTTTTATCAATGAAGATGATAGGGGCACAATTTTGATGTTTATTGGAAATACAAAAGTAAAAGTACTCAATAGTAATGGATTTGAAGAAATGGTTGCAATAAATAAAATTATTCCTTTTCCAACAGATACTCATGATAAAGGTGCTTATGAAAATTATGATTTTGCTAAGGATAATATGGAGAATGCTTCTTTTTCTGACTCCAGTAAATTCAAGCAATTTTCTTTGGATGAAAAAAATAATTTGGAGTATAAGGCCGATTTGCATATTGAAAATTTGATTGAGCATTTTCATCATTTAGAAAATTTTGAGATTATCCAAATTCAAAAAAACAGATGTGAAGATTGTATTGCTTTTGCAAAAGAAAAGGGAACTCCTAGATTAAAAATCGTGCATGGAGTAGGGCAGGGGGTCTTAAAATCTGAAATCCATTCTTTATTAAAAAGGTACGGTTTACAATTTTCGGATGAGTACGGATTTACGGAAGTAATAATTTCTTAAGTTTGCTGATTATGAAAAGGATCCTCTTTTTTTGTTGCTTACTTTTTAGTTTTTTTGCTTTCTCTCAAGGTACCGCTTTTATTTATGGTGGAGGGAATTTGTGTGACAACGCAGGGACAATTGATGTAGAAATCAGTCTGACAGGAACTGCTCCTTGGAATATTGTTTATGCTATTGATGGGGTGAATCAGCCCTTTTTTCCAACTACTACTAATCCGCATATTATTCCAACAAAAACAGGAGGTGTTTATACGGTAGTTTCCGTTTCTGATGCCATTGGTGTTGGCACAACAAGCGGAAGCGCAACAGTTACAATTTTACAAGCACCAAGCGCTCAATTTACAATAGAAGAGGATACACTTTCTTTTATTTATCCTTCTACACAATTTCATGATAAAACCATAGGCGCTATTGCTTGGAACTGGAATTTTGGGGATAATACAGCAATAGATAATTCACAAAATCCTGTACATACTTTCGATTCTATTGTTGGGGTTTATAAAGTTACTTTAATTGCAAGCGATATTAATAATTGTTCTGATACTACTTTTCATCAACTTTGGGTGAATGATGAATACTATATTTATATTCCTAGCAGTTTTACCCCTGACTGGGATGGCTTGAATGACAAACTTTGCCTTTATTATAATGCCATTAGAGAATCAACTTTTGTATTTAAGGTATATAATTTAAGAGGTGATGTGGTATTTTATACAGATAATATAGAGGAGATGGTGTGTGATAATTTTAGTAAAAATGGTTGGGATGGCACGCACAACAAATCTGGCAAGGAATTACCAATTGGAAATTATGTGTATGAAGTTTATTTCCAGGATTCTGAGGGCTGGAAACATCACGATTATAGTTTTCTGCATCTTATAAGATAACAATTAATAGTATTAATGTAATAGGCAAACAATTAATTACAGAAGACTTAAAGCAGTTTAATAGAAGTATATACCAAAGATATTGATTTAACTGATAAAGCAAAAGGAATTTACTTCCTTGAGATTGAAACAGAGGATGGGGTAATTAATAAGAAGTTGGTGTTGCAGTAAACTCTTAAACATTAAATAAAGAAGCCGAGCAAATGCTCGGTTTTTTATTTTTTTAAACTCTCTTCTCTCTCAATAATCTTTACTATTTGTTTGTCGTTTATTCGCTTGGCCATTATTTCTTTATCTTTATTCAAAAGATAAATAACAGGAGTGGAGTGAATATCGTATTGCTCTCTCCAATTGCTTGTAGCCACAGGATTTCCTTCTTCATCAAACTGAATATCACCAACATTTATCCAATTTCCAACATCAAACTTTTTAATAAATTCTTTCCATTTTTCGATATCAAATTCGGTATTTACAGCAAACACTTTAATATCAATCCCAGCTTCTATCAAAGAATCGCAAACTACTTTTACTTTTGGCGCTTCTTCTTTGCAGTGTCCACAGTCAGGATCGTAAAAGAAAAGTAGAGTATATTTCGCTTGTAAATGATAAAGAGAATGATATCTGTTAACTGTGTCTTTAAATACTAGATTTGGCGGTTTCTTTCCTATCATATTTGGGCTAATTCTGTTGGCTCTTTCAATAATCTTTTTCAATTGTTTTTCTTTTACCCAATCGCATTCTCCATTTATGTAATATTTTTCTACCATATGCACAAACACAGCATCCATTCCCATAATCTTGGAGCGTTCATAAGTAGAAGTAATATAAGAAACCACATACTGAAAGACCTCCTTATTTGCTCTTGATCTTTCTACCATAATATCAGCAGAAATAATTATGGAATCAGGATGTTTTGGACTTAATTTTTCTAGATATTGATCCATTTTATTAAAAAAGATAGGTGTTCTGAGCATTCTTTCATCAGAGAAATCCATATTATCCCAAAAGTGTTTTCTATAATAGTAAAAGGAAAAGTTTTCTTTTGGTTTTCCTACAGAATCAAGTGGAGTTTCTGGAATCTGAATATCGGTAGTAGCACGAATAATTTTACTAAAAAATACATTTGGATACTTCTTGTTAAAAGTATTTCTGTACTCCCTAACATCCTCATCTACTTTAGCAATTTCTTTTTGAATTTTTTCTTTCTCCTCTTCTGATTTTGCATTGTTCTGTTTTTCCTTTAAAGGACTTACTTCTTTTTGTTTTTCCGTTATATAATTCAGGTATTCATAAAAAGTAGTATTTTCTCTTGAATTCTGAAAACGCATACTTTGTACTAAATCGTTTTTATCAGTAGTAAAAGAGAATTTCTGTTCTGAGATAATAAGCTCAAAATATTTTCCGCCAGGAAGAACCATTAAATAAATACCACCTTCCAACTCTTTATCTCCACTAAAAGTTAGTTTACCATTTGTAATTTCGGTAGTGTCGGTTGCATATTGTTTACCACCAAAATAATAAGCCAAAATTACAGTGGTATCCTGCATCCCTTTTATCTCTCCTGATATTTTATACCCTTCTTTCTTTTGATTTAAAAATTGGGCTAATGTTTGAGATTTTACAATAGTAAAAACAAAAACAGTAACAAGAAGTAGAAAAATCTTTTTCATACAATTTATAATTTTAAAGAATCGCAAAATTAAAAATCAAAACGATTCAAACAAGATTCTATTGCTTATTTTTAAGATAACCTTCTAAAAATACAACCCCAATTATTACACTTCCTCCAATATAAAAAGAGGTGCTCATCATTTCAGAATCTCCAAAGATAATTAGAGCTAATATTATACTATAAATAGGTTCTAAATTTATTGCCATGATTAAGGAATAGGGTGTTATATGACGCATTATTTCAGTCGTCCAAACAAATACTCCTGCCGTGCATACTGTTCCTAAGATTAATAGATAAGAAAAATCAGAAATTGTAATGAAAGAAGTAAAAGTAGAGTAATCTTGTTTATATACTAATAAACAGCTGATAATAATAACGCCAGTTAACATTTCAATCATAGTAATTTTAGCTGCATCAATTCTTCCAATATATTTTCCGTTAAAAATTGTAAATAGAGTGCTTGAGAATGCTGCTGCTAAACCATAAATATAACCCCATAGATATTTTGATTCAGTTCCTAAGATATATGCTAAAGCAGCAATAACAACAAAACCCATAAAAACTTCATATTTTAATAGCTTTCTTTTGAAAAGAAGCGGTTCTAGAATTGCTGTAAATAATGAAGAAGTAGCTAAGCACACAACAGCAACCGATACAGTTGAAACTTTTATCGACTCAAAAAAACACAACCAATGAATTGTAACCAAAGCGCCAACCCCAACAATACCAAAGAAATCTTTTCTTTTTATAGAGAATAGTTGCTTCTTAAATGCTAAAAATACAGACAGTGTGATAAAAGCGATAAGCATCCTGTACCATACTAAATGAATTGCTTCTAAGGTTATTAATTTACCAAGAATACCCGTAAATCCTAATAATAGGACCATAATATGAAGCGAACTAAACTTATATTTTTCTATCAAAGGGTATACCATAAATGAATTTGATAAATTTGTGCAATAATACAAATGAAGATGAAAATAATTATATCTCCTGCAAAAAAGATTGATAGTAGTAAGAACAGAAATAATATTCCATACTCAGAACCTTACTTTCTAGATAAATCTATAGAATTAGTAAATATTCTTAAAGATTTTTCACCAACTGAATTATCAAGATTAATGGGGGTTAGTGCTAATTTAGGTCTTTTGAATGCTGATAGATATCTTAGTTGGTCATTGCCTTTTAATTATGATAATGCAAAGCAAGCGATTCTTAGTTTTAAAGGAAGCGTGTATAGTGCTATGAATCCTGAAGACTTTAATAAAACTGATTTTGATTTTGCACAAAAACATCTAAGAATACTATCTGGTTTATATGGAATACTAAAACCACTAGATTTAGTTCAAGCATACCGATTAGAGATGGGTGCAAAATTTAAAACCTATAAAAGCAAGAATTTATATCACTTCTGGGGAGATAGTTTGACAGAGCATATGACTAAGGAGATTGTAAGAGACAAGGATACTTTTCTTGTTAATCTAGCTTCAAATGAATATAGTAAATCGTTAAACCTTAAAGAGTTAGGAGTTCCGATTGTAACTCCTGTTTTCAAAGATTTTAAAGATGGAAAATTGAAAGTAATCTCTTTTTTTGCTAAAAAAGCAAGAGGGAATATGTGTAGGTATATAATAAAGAACAAGATTAATTCTTATAAAAAGTTAGTAGATTTTTCTGAGGAAGGATATATTTTTGATAAGGATATTTCTTCCAATTCTGAATTTATTTTTGTTCGATAAATTTTTTAGATATATAAGATTCTTACTTGTAGATCTTGGAGATACTTGGTTTTGTGTTTATTTTTTCTGATATTTACAAAAAATTACTAAAACAAAAATTATCATGAAAAAGTTGATTTTTTTCTACTTGTACATCTTCCTCTCTTTTAATCTAAATGCTCAAGGAGCAATTACAAATATCAGTTGTTCTCCTGCTAATCCTACTGTAAATGATACTATTTATTTTTTTGTAGAGACACAGTTTCCTAGTTCAGATTGCTTGCTTATGAATTCTAGTTTTTCAATTAATGGAAACAGTATAATTGCAAGTGCTCAACATTGTTTAGGAATGCTTACTGCAATATGTAACACAACAGATACTTTTATGATTTTACCTCTATCGGTGGGCACTTATATTTTTAATATGACCCTATCTAGTGGATTTGGAGGGCCGCCTTGCACAGCTGGAATTGTTGCTGACGACAACCAACTTTTCACTTTTACAGTTTCATCTGCACAAAACCCTTGTGCTTTAACAGGAGGTAGTGTGTATATTGACCATAATAGTGCTCCTTGGATGATGAATGCAACTGTTAATGGTATGTCTCAATATAGTTATGCTTGGACAAGTGGAGCAGCAGCTAATCAGACACCATTTTATACTCAGTGGTGCGTTACAATTACAGACAATACAACAGGTTGCGATACCACAATTTGTCAAGATTGCATAGCAGACTCATCAGCTCTGTGTATGTGCACAATGATTTATATGCCTGTTTGTGGTTGTGATGGTGTAATGTATAGTAATTCTTGTTTAGCAGATTGTGCGGATGTAGCATGGACACCAGCAATTTCTAGTGGTATACCAGGTGGATTTCTTCCTTGTACTCAGCCAAATTTTGCTTGTATGGGAGGAGTAACTCCTGGGATTACTATATGTGTAGGCCCTGGAAATTATGCTATGGGACAAGCGAATGTAATGGCAGTATACCCAACAATGGCAGCATGTCTAGCTGATTCTTGTAATGTTATACCTCTTCCTCCTTGTTCAGTGGAAATTAATAACGGAGCTGTTAATATTGAGATGTGTGATGGAGACACTATAATACTTGAAGCAACAACTGGTTTTGATACTTATCTATGGACAACAAGTGGGCCTACTATTGGCACTACAAGAATTATAACAACTACTATTCCAGGCATATATACTGTTGTTGCAACAGATAGTGTATGTGCAGACATAGACTCTATTGAGGTAATTTTATATCAATCTCCACAACTTTCTATTGGTTCTGTACCAAGCCCTGCAACAATTTGTCTTGGAGATTCGGTAGTTCTTGAAGCTTCTCCTGGCTTTGTATCCTATTCTTGGGATAATGGAATGGTTGGAGATAGAATAGTAGATTTTCCTGGGCAAGACACTTGGTATATGGTTGAAGCTATTGACTCAAATGGTTGCGCGGCCAGGGAGGATATTAATGTTTATGTGGATACTTGTATAACTTCTAGCCATAATTTATTAGAAAAACAAATTGCAATTTTTCCAAACCCTACAAATGGGAAAGTAAATATTGATCTTCCAAAAGGAGAATATTTTCATTTTACTTTAACGGATATACTTGGTAAAGTTGTACTTCAAGAAGAAAATATTGCGGAGAAATTTATTTTTGATACTAAAGAAATAAGTAAGGGAACATATCTAATTAGATTAGAAAGCGTAAAAGGAAAATATAGTAGAAAATTACTCATTGAATAATGCTGTTTAGCAAACATAGTAAGCTCTTTCTTATATCAAGAATTTCAAGAAAATGTAATGGTAACTATTGAATACCAACATCCGGAAAGTTTTATCGGCTTTGCTGATCCTGATTATTTATCTTTAGAAATTCACGATAGTAGATTACATATTCCTGATTTTTATCATATTTCTCCATTAGCATTTGATGGTGAGGAGATTTATATAAAGGGAATTTTTAATGTATATTTGAATACTACTTTTCTAATTGGTGTTGGAAGTAGTGAAAAATTAACCTATTCTGTAAGAATTAAGGATAGAGCAGAAAACTGGAGTAATACTGTAACTTCATAGGAGATTACAGTCGTAGAATAATACATCTAATAATTTAATATGCTCAAGAAAATAACTCTTCTTACATTTTGCATTCTATTATTTTCAATTATTAGTCGTGCTCAATATTCTATGCAGAATCTCACTGTATATGATTGTTATGGTACTTTAACAGATAGTGAATCAAACCCTATTGTAGGCACCTATTATTCACATAATGAGAATTATACTTTTACTATCTGCCCACCAGGGGCTATTACGATTAATATCATTTTTATCTTTCTTGAAACTGAACCAAATTTTGATGAAGTAAGAATATTTGATGGACCTGATACGAATTCACCTTTAATTGGCGGGCCATTTTCAGGTATTAATTTACCTTTACCAGTTAGCTCTAATGGATGTGTTACTATTAATTTTATCAGTGATAACAATGTAGCTTTAGAAGGTTTTGAGCTATACTGGGAAGCAGTTATTTCTCCACCTATAAATCCAATAATAAGTTTGCCAAATCTACCATCATGTAGTACTAATGTATTATTAATTGAATTAGATCAGAATATTCATTGCGATTCTGTAGCAACTGCTCTAATAAATATAGGTGGACAAGTTAATCAGATAGTAAATGCTACTGCTATCAATTGTGTAAACGATTCTACTAATACCATTGAATTAAACCTTTCTCCAGGATTAAATGAAAGTGGAGCTTATTCTATATTTTTTCAAACTTATTTTAAGGATGTTTGTGATGATATTTGGCCAATTACCACTAATTATAATTTTGTAATAAATGACTGCCCTTTACAATTAGATATTGTTGCAAATAACGATACTATATGTATTGGTGATAATACCGATATATCAGCAATCGTTTCTGGTGGTGATTCCACATCTTATAATTATAATTGGACTCCTATTCTCTCTTCCTCTCCAGGGCCACATAATGTTGCACCACTAATAACAACTACCTATTATTTGACAGTAAGTGATGCGGGACCTGCTCAAGACCAAACTGATTCCATTACAATTTATGTTTTACCATTACCTGTTCCACAAAATGACACTACTGTTTGTCAGACAGGTCCAGATTTTAATTTGAATGCAACTCCAGTAGGAGGATCTTGGTCGGGGAATGGTATAGTTTCAGGGAGCCAAGGTACATATTCTCCTACAACTACTGGTTCAGGGGTATATACAGTCTCTTATCATTATGATGGATGTTCTGAAACAATGGATGTCACTGTTTTAGAGATAAATGCTGGCCCGGATATCTCTGCCTGCCCAAATGCACCTACTTTCAATTTAAATACCCAATACACAACGCCTGGAGGTACATGGAGTGGATGTAATTGTATACAATCAAATGGGGATATTAACGTTGGAGCAATACCGACCACTATCAATGCAATTTACACTTTACCAAATGGTTGTTCAGATACCTTGAGTGTAATAATTGACAATATTACAACTCAAGCAGATGATACTATTTGCCAAAGGTCATCTAATTATACTTTAAATTTTTCCCCTATAGATGGGTATTGGAGTACTTTGCCTACTTTGCCTTTGCAACCTAGCAGTTGTAGTAACCCTACAACAATTTTTCCTTATTCTGATAATTTTGAATTGGGTTTAAGTAATTGGGTGAATGACCCACTAAATGACTTTAATTGGTCAGTAAATTCTGCTGGAACACCAACAGGAGGGACAGGACCTAATAGTGCTTTTGAGGGAGTGAATTATGTTTATACTGAAGCATCAGGTAATAATCATCCGTATAAAAGGGCTGGAATTATTAGCCCTTGTTTGAATCTGTCAGAATATAGTAATCCTGTCTTGCATTTCTGGTATCATATGTATGACAACCCAGGAAATGGTCCAAATCAAGGAACTTTTTCTGTAGATGTCTCTACCGATAATGGGCTTAATTGGACCAATGATGTTTGGTTTAGAAGTGGGAGCCAGGCTAACCAATGGTTGGAAGCCAC
>Ga0066843_10000482_pt1 | contig 12684 bp, 5 predicted proteins | sample ETNtaG_15_FD_66663 | JGI IMG/M metagenome (GOLD analysis project Ga0066843, IMG submission 66663) | Marine microbial and viral communities from oxygen minimum zone, Eastern Pacific Ocean - ETNP201302PF89A | ecosystem: Environmental > Aquatic > Marine > Oceanic | place: Pacific Ocean: Eastern... | reverse complement strand
TTAATATTGTAGATTGAAATCATAACCTCAGCATCTGTAGCAAGTTGATACGGTATCCACGTTTCCGGATTAAAGGGATTGGGATAATTCTGATGCAGAACGTGAAATTTGATCGTCCCAAATTTTGTCCATTGCTTACCCTGAGTTTCAATTTTAGTAACAAATTTTGGGTCGCGCTCTCTGATTCTTAAAATCTGGTTAGTCGGAACCTGTTGAAACGTTTGAATGATCCCACTCGGCCAGCGTATCTCCATGGTGTCTATTTTCGAATATATACCTAATCCAAAAGTAAGATGCAGACTGTTCTGCGACAGACTACTTGATCCACTGGCAACTTCCTGAATTTGCTGATGTCCATCTGTCGTTAAACTTACTCGGGTGCCGATAGCACTATAGTTGCTTACAGTTCCTTCCAATCTTAACTGCAACCAGTTATTATTATCGAATCTGTCAGTAAATAGAATTGGATAGGCAGGTTTCGCTTCTGTTCCACCATTAGCAACACATAGATCTGAATGTCCGTCATTATTTACATCCCCGGTCGCTAACCCAACGGCAATAGTATTGTTACCATCTTTATCCTTTGTTAGCAAACCATATTCTTTAGTCATCGGTTCTGTAAATGTCCCATCACCATTATTAACAAAAAAACGTCCTGGATTATCGGTAGCATCCATAAATAGGAAATTGCCCACGTAATATAAGTCGCTGTCACCATCACTATCAAAATCGGTAAAGACTGTTCCCCAACCAAATTCCCACCGAGCCAGTCCCAATTCTTCTGCTACATCGGTGAATGTCCCATCACCATTATTGCGATAAAGTCCGTGATAATCAGTATCTTGCTCATCAAACTGAACAGAAGTACCCAGATTAGTTGCAAAGAGATCGAAGTCACCATCCAGATCGTAATCGCCAAAAGCAAGTCCCATCCAACTTCCGCTTTTCGTAAAACCAGCCTGAGTCGAAACGTCAGAAAACCTCAAATTCCCATTATTTTGAAAGAGCATAATTGGACAGAATTCATCTTTTTGCGCCAAGCCCTGATCGTTAGCCGTAAAGATATCTTGATCACCGTCGTTATCGTAGTCGCAAAAAGCAACCGCCCAAGAATAGCCACCAGCCGTATTGGTCTTTTCCGTAATATCAGTAAAGGTTAAATTTCCCCTATTACGGTACAGTACATTTGAGCCATAACCTGAGAACTGATCCGTAGCTCCAACATAAAGATCAACATATCCATCATTATCAATGTCAGCAAAGGCACAGGTGGTTGAGTTGAGCTTGGAAGTTACTCCTGCCGATTCAGCAATATCAGTGAATTTACCATTGGCATGATTCAGATAAAGCTTGTTTATACCATCATTAGCGACATAGATGTCAAGGTCTCCATCATTATCAATATCAGCAGTTGCTACGCCATGTCCTCGACCTCGGTCATCAACACCAGCAGTTGTTGCCACATCAATAAACTTAGCCTCCCCGTCATTTTGCAACAATCGATTAGGAAACCCTTCCCCATTTGTTATATAAATATCGAGATCTCCATCATCATCATAGTCGAACATGGCTACACCAGGTAAGCCTCCCATGAAATCCCCCACACCAATCTGATGTCCAAAGGGTAGCATTTCACCTTCTGCCCAGCTTTCTATACTTGTGGCGAAAAAGAAAAAAATGGTTAGCAAAAGAAGTAAACCTCTCAATTGCCTCACCATGCTTTTACAGTATGTGAATGTGATCCAATCAGATTTTGGAACAGTTGGAACAGTTAGAAAAAACCTATCAACCATCATTGAAGTATCAATACTAATGTCAGTAATAAACTAATAATTAACATAGGAAAAAGTTAAGCAACAACTTCTATTTTTTAGATATAAAAACAATAATGTTCGGCCTTGAATTATATCCGATTTTTGTTTCGATTACTAGAATGTTAAGTAAGACCTAAATTGCAAATGGAAAGGTTCTCTACTTACATTGTAATTAGACTACTTTAGTATATTTAGGTTTTCAGATGAAAGTTGATCAATAACAATGATATGTTGTAAAATACCATTTAAACTGGTTTTGTCACCTAGGCACATACACTCTAAATTCTTCAATTTTAACTCGCAAGAACTTTAGAGTAACCATGCTCTATTATATGATATGTCAGATCATAGAAATACTGAAGAGACAAAATGGGGGCGCAATCCCCCTCTTATCTTGATAGCTCTGATTGTTTTTCCTATGATAGCCGGATTCTTCGAAGTTGGGTTCTCTCAGGATATTGGTGATTTACCTAATGTTAAACATATTGAACAAGAGGAAATTGACGATGGTTCTCTTTCGTTTAAAGAACTTTTCGATATCGGCGGAAAATTGTTTACCGTTGATTTCAGTACCTTGGACGGTTATGGACGTCCCAACGTCAATTCTGATGGCATTTTGAACGAGTTAGCTGATCAGACACTTAATGATTTACCCAATGATCTTTTCACTCGAACCTTTGGACCGGATGCCAGTTCCTGTGTGGAATGCCATAACAAACCCTTCGCCGGTGGTGCTGGTGGTAATGTTGCCAATGCTTTTATCCGAGCATGGGATTCCAAATACCCTTTCTCCGTCAAAAAAGAACATACTAACGAACGGAACACCAAACACGTTTTTGGCTCTGGTGGAATCGAACTGCTAGCTGAGGAAATAACAGCACAATTGCAAGCTATTGAACATCAAGCAATTATCGAAGCCACTCGTACTCGGCAACCCATACAACGTTTTCTTACTGCCAAGGGCATAGATTTTGGTCGTTTGATTGCTTTGCCTGATGGTACTGTCGATAAAAGTAATGTCAATGGTGTCCCCCCAGATTTAATGATTAAACCGTTTGGTTCGAAAGGGACTATTGAAAGTATAAGAAAGTTCACTACTAATCCCTTGGTGGCTCATCATGGAATTCAGGCGGATGAAAGATTGGAAGATGATCCCAGGAAAGAAATACACCCTTTCCATCAATGGGATGATGGTGACGGTTATGACCATGAAGCCACGCGCGGTGATGTCACGGCACTGGTAATCTGGCAAGCTGCCCAGCCTGTACCCGTTCAGATCATTCCTGATGATCCAGTTGCGGCTCAAGCGGTGGCTGACGGCAACAAGACATTCGAAGAAATTGGTTGTGCGATATGCCATGTTCCCCAACTTATTGTTGATGATCCTATTTTTCGGGAACCCAGTCGCATAGATCCGACAAAGTTTTTCAGTTTCGATATTACGCGTGATGGCCCTGAACCCCGTTTTGAAAGAACCGCTGATGGTAAAGCTATTGCTTATGCCTATACAGATTTGAAACGGCACTACATGGGTGAGGCACTGCGAGAGCCGCTGGATGAACCCAACGTTGATTCAGCGACTTTTATTACAGCGGAATTGTGGGGTGTTGGTAATACCGGCCCCTGGATGTTTAACGGCCGCGCCTTTACTCTGGATCAGGCCATTCGTATGCACGGCGGGAAAGCACAAACCAGCCGAGACGAATATGCAGCCTTATCTGACCAAAAACAACGTGAAATCGTTGAATTTCTGAAGTCACTGGTGCTTCCTCCCAATTTTCAAGCAGACATACAGCTGGAAAAAGGGCTTAATATGGTTTCTCTACCTTTGAAACCGTACCGCCCTTTATCCGCCAGCCATTTGGCACAGAAACTGGGAACTTCGATTGTTATCCGGTTTAATTCACAAATACAACGGTTTGAGGGATTCACAATATCAGATCCTCCTCCTGGATTTGCCGTCGAGGGAGGAAAAGCATACGTGGTTAATGCCATGCAGCCAGCAACTATCACGATTACTGGAGACGCTTGGCATCGTGGAGAACCGAATGTTCGGTCCTTTATGCGGGCGCCATCAACAACAAGGGGACAAACCAAATGGGCATTCATTCTTTGTGGCAAACTCAAAGATATCGACCTCTCTCAAAAACATACAATCTCTGCTCGGAATCAGCGAACCGGTATGCAAACAACGGATATTGTTTCACCTAAGAAGAATGCATTTTCAATTGTCTGGGTGGGTTATGCCAATCAGCCTATTATCGAAAACCACGACATTATTAGAATCACGGTCGAAGACGAAGATAATCAGCGCATTATCGGAGAGTTAGAACATGCGGTGAGTAACCGTGAATTTGATCAGGCATATGTTTATCTGGAGTTAGACTTAAAAGATATCATGCCATCACGAACGGTTCTGGCCCAAAATTATCCCAACCCATTTAATCCGGAGACATGGATACCGTATCAGCTGTCAAAGTCGGTTGAAGTTGAAATCCAGATTTACGATGCCAGAGGCAAAATTGTACGCACGTTAGATTTGGGAATGAAACCGACAGGGATATATTTCAATCAAACGCATGCCGCCTACTGGGATGGCACCAATACGGCAGGAGAACAAGTAGCCAGCGGAATATATTTCTACACTTTCAGGGCTGGTACATTTTCTCAGACGAAGAAATTGGTTGTTGCTAGGTGAAGGACGGGATTTGTTATCGCTTTAGCCTACGATTTGCCTCGCTCAGTTGCTAAAACCACACCAAAGTTTGATCGGATATAGGATTCAACGGGGGAAAGAAGATTTCCGAATATAGAAAGTAAGGATGAAAGATGCATAAATACCGTGGTTTTTTCTTGAATTGTGTTATTTGGAGTGAGCCCAAAAAGAATGTGCTCCAGACCATAATATGTTTGCTTTCTTTTGGGTTGATGAGTTGTAACTCTCCAACTTCTCCAGTTACAAGGGAGTCTTCTGTATTTCTGCGATCCAATGACGACACTGAAATTCGTACTCATGAGATTATACATCTAGCAGACCAGTCTGTAATGGTATTTATTCCGGCAAGTGAATTTGTTATGGGCAGAGATGGAATGCCTGCGGAACTTGGCGAGTCGCCTGCACACAGCCTCCATTTAGATGGTTTCTATATAGATAAATTTGAGGTAACTAATGCGCGTTACCAGCATTTTATGAATAAAACCGGTGCTTCCCCACCTGATTTCTGGGGGACAATGAATAGTCCAGACCTACCTGTCAGTTGGGTTACGTGGTTTCAATCACAAGCCTATTGCCAGTGGGTTGGCAAGCGTCTGCCTACCGAAGCCGAATGGGAGAAATCAGCAAGGGGAACAGATGAGCGCCTATACCCTTGGGGTGATGAGTTCAATTGGAACTATGGGAACTTTAGTGATAATTACCTTGAAGACGGACATATTGATGGATTTCCAAGTAGTTCTCCGGTTGGTTCCTTTTTGACGGATATCAGTCCTTATGGAGTCTTTGATATGGGAGGGAACGTTTTAGAGTGGGTAGCTGATTGGCAGGATGAAAATTATTACTCTATCAGCCCTAAAGAAAATCCTAAAGGACCAGCAACCGGTACACATAAAGTAGTTCGTGGAGGTGCCATGGATATCGGTCCTGAATACAGTCATGCGGCATATCGGAATCGCTTATTACCTCACTTAACAAATATGACTTTTGGGTTCCGCTGAGCTAAAGACTCAGAGTAGCATTTAGAGTAGGTATGCTACCTTTAGTCAGTTTGACTAACAGAAAACTCGATTTAAGGTCAATTGTTTAGCAGTCTATGTTTTTTACCTATCAACGTTTCAAGAAAATAGTATTGTAGCATTTTTAAATATTGTGTTATCATTTATAGAATTTAAATAAACCAATATAGAGCTTAAATAGAATGGTGAGATATTATGAAAAAAGTGTTTTTTTACGCAATTGTTGCGCTGTTTCTTCTTACGTTTTCAATCGATTCAACTTTTTCTGTTACCGTCGAGGGAAAAAAAGGGGATGAGGTCATTAAAATCAGTACTGATACCTACAAGGTTCACTGGAAGGCAGGAGCTGCCCAGTCAGGATATATCGAGGCTTTTGTTAAAGGTAAGGTCCTCTTTGAGAAAGTAGAAGGTCGTCGATTCTACCATTCCGGTAACTACGCGGGGTGGAAGGACTGGGGAGCTCTAACTGAATTTAAAGTGCTTGAAAACAAAGCAGGGATGGCTAAGGTGGAATTTGTTAATGATGATGGTGGTTCCAAGGAATGGCACAGCGTCGTCACCTTTTGGGATGGTACACCTCTGATTAAGCATGAAGTTACGGTAAAAGCCAAAAAAACTGTTGTTTCGTTCCAAGATGGTCATGAACCGATGTACGAAGTCAGAGCTGACGTTGATGGTAGAGCCAAGTGGGATAGTGCAGGAGATAAAGGTCCTTTTGCCCATAATGCTTTTTGGATCGGCGGCAACTTTTCCGCTCTCTATGCCACACACCCAAAGGCCACAGCCAGAGAATTTCCTGCTTGGCAAGCCGCAGGTAAGGGCCGAATGGATCTTGTGCACAATGACCTAGGTAAAGAAGTGAAAGAGGGACAGTCCAGCGATCCACTTGTTTACTTCGTGGCCTTTGGCCCCGGAGGGAAAGCAGAAGCCCATGCCCTAGCCGACGAAGTGGCTAAAGGAGGCCCACAAAATCTGACAACTGTTGATTCTAATGGGAAACTCTCAATCACTTGGGGAACGATTAAAGATATTCGGTAGAAGCAGGATTTAGGCTGAAACCAATCACCAATTAGATTATATATACGATTGAGGATCCTATCCAAGAGGTTTTTGGATGAGATCCTCGAGTTCTACCTAAAATAAACTCTAAACAAATAGAGGAAAATTGTTATGAAAAAAGGACTATTATACCCAATTTTTTTGCTAATGTTCCTGATGATCTGGACAAATTTCAGTTCGGCTGCCGTTGAAATCGATGGCAAAAAAGGAGATCCGGTCATCGAAATCAAAACGGATACCTATGAGGTTCACTGGAAGACAGGAGCACAAATGGGATACATGATAGCTTTTGCTGAAGGTGAGCCGGTTTTTGAGGCTATGCAGGGCCGCCGACTCTATCATTCAGCCAACTATGCAGGTTGGAAAGATTGGGGAAGTCTTGTTGATTTTAAGATACTCGATCAAACGAGAACAATGGCAAAGCTAGAGTTCGTTTCCGATGACGGCGCTTCCAAAGAGTATATTTGCGTTGCTACTTTTTGGGATGGGACACCTCTAATTAAGCATGAAGTGTCGGTAAAAGCTAAAAAAGCTGTTGTGTCCTTTTCTGATGGTCATGAACCGATGTATGAAGTCAGATCTCCCATCAAAGGAAGAAACAAGTGGGATAGTAAAGGAGATAATGGCCCCTTTGCTCATGCTGCTTTCTGGACTAAGGGTGGGGTGTTTTCTGCGCTCTATGCAACCGATCCGCAGGTAATGGCGAGAAATTTCCCTGGTTGGCAGGCTGATGGCCGAATGGATCTTGATCACAAAAACTTAGGTGTGCAACTGAAAAAAGGTCAGACCAGTGAACCAATTGTCTACTGGGTTGCTTTTGGTACTGGAGGTGAAAAAGAAGCACATGACTTGGCTAAAACGGTGGCGGAAGTAAAAGATGGGGACATATTCCAGGCTGTTGATGCAAACGAAAAACTCTCCATTACGTGGGGAGCGATTAAAAGCTCCAAGTAAGAATATGCTGTAGAACATCAAATAAGTAGATCGTAATTAATAGAGTCAATCGGTTGATGCAAGGTGGGCAAAGTGTAGCATGTTCACACCGAAAGTTTCAGTGGAAGGGCGACACCCCGTACGACATCCTTTAGGCTCCAATCCGTGCTACGGATCACCGTTATTGACTAGATTAATATGCGAAACAAGCTTAGTATACTCCCCAAATCTGCTGGTAGGTACTCGTTTGTCTGGTAGGTACCCGTTTGTACTGACCAAATGTTTTTTTGTCTAACAACTACCTCATAGATGAATGTGAAAAAGGCATTTAGTTGCGTACGATGAACAGACTGAGCGTCTTTCGAATCTCTAATTCCTAACCAGTATCAGCTTATTTCAAACCTACCAGACAGAATCGAGATCATATCGATATTACCCTTTCTCCATCCGAATTTATAATTATCACTTTTAATCGCACTAGTATTAACCGGAGTTTACGTGCCGAAGCCTCACGAGTAAATCAATTCAAGCTTGGATGGTTTTGCCTATGATGCTATGTGTATCAAAGCACATAGAGAAGCCAATGAACTAACCATTTACAATGAGGAAATGTGGTACAGCGATGGACATTCTAGGGATACTAGAAGACTTACTCGGGAATAAAAATTCAAAGGATATATGAACGGTTTACTCCAACAACTTTTATCTGAGAAGATCGAAGGAGAAGTCCGATTTGATCTGTATTCCAAGGCCCTTTATAGTACAGATGCCAGTCTTTATCAGATCGAGCCCATTGGTGTGGTCATCCCTCTCCATAAGACCGACATGCTGAGGACAATTCAAATTTGTTATGATCAAAATGTTCCAGTTCTTCCTCGTGGTGGTGGGACCAGTTTGGCGGGGCAAACCGTTGGGAAAGCTATTGTTATCGATACATCCAAGTATATGAACAAGATTATCGAGGTCAACGTGGAGGAAAACTGGGCAAAAGTTCAACCCGGTATTGTTCTGGATGAACTGAATCACCATTTAAAATCACATGGCTTGATGTACGCACCAGACGTGGCTACCAGCAGCCGTGCCAACGTCGGAGGAACCATTGGAAACAACTCGGCTGGATCCCATTCGGTGATCTACGGAAAAACAATCGATCATGTAATGTCACTTGATCTAATCCTGTCTAATGGCGAGGAGATTGTAGCTGAACCAATCTCACTAGCCGGACTAAAAGACAAAAAAGAAGGTAATACCAACGAAGCCCACATCTATCGTGAAATCTGCCGCCTAGCTGAGGAAAACAAAGAAGAAATTCGTTCAAGGTATCCACGAATCCTGAGGCGGGTGGCAGGCTATAATCTCGATGAGTTCATACCAAATGCTGGATCAAAAGAGGTCACACCATACCGAAGAGATGGATGCGATAACGAGCGACCATTCAATCTGGCCAAGATAATCGTGGGGTCGGAAGGCACCTTAGCCACCGTGACCGAAGCTAAAATTAATCTTGTACCAACACCCAAGATGACAACACTTAACGTCATTCATTTTGAGACTCTGATCGAGGCAATGGAGGCAGTTCAGCCAATTCTCGAATGTCATCCAACTGCCGTTGAATTAATAGACGACTCTATCATCAAAATGACTAAAGAGTCCCTTGAATTTTCGCGGGTCAGCAACTTTATTCAAGGCGACCCTAAAGCAATCCTAGCAGTTGAGTTCTATGGTGAAACGGAAGAAGAACTGTTAAATCAACTCGAAGTTCTAGAGAAAAAGATGAAATCATTAGGGTTAGGATACGCTTTTGTCCGATGCTTAACCGCAGACCAAAAGGCCAAAGTCTGGGAAACACGGAAAGCAGGACTCGGTTTGCTAATGGGTATGAAAGGCGACCATAAACCAGTAGGGTTCGTAGAGGATGCCGCTGTACCGATTGAGCATTTACCAGAATATGTTCGCCGTTTTGCTAAGATCGTCGAGGATCATGACACAACAGCGGCTTACTATGCCCATGCTAGCGTTGGGCTTTTACACAATCGTCCAGTGATTAATCTCAAATCTGAATCGGATATCAAAAAAATGCACTCCATTGCTAGTCAGGTCCGAGATCTACTGATAGAACTGGGAGGTGCCATGAGTGGGGAGCACGGTGATGGACACGTGCGTAGCGAATGGATCAAAAGTATGTTCGGCCCTGAGATCTATCAAGCCTTCCGAGAGATCAAACAAGCTTTTGATCCAACAGGTATTATGAACCCAGGTAAGATTGTGGATGCGCCGCCAATGACGGAAAATCTTCGGTTTGGTCCCAAATATAACACTATCCAAATTGACACTTACTTTGACTTTTCCAGTCAAGGAGGATTCGGTCGCGCCATTGAAATGTGCAACGGAGTAGGCGCTTGCCGAAAGACACTGACAGGAACCATGTGCCCATCCTTCGTAGGGACACGCGAAGAGAAGCATAGCACTCGCGGACGCGCCAACGCACTCAGGAACATCATTTCTGGCACATTACCACACGATCATTTTACGAACAAATCACTCTATGAAGTCCTAGATCTTTGCTTAGAGTGTAAGGCTTGTAAATCGGAATGTCCTTCCAACGTAGACATGGCTAAGATTAAGTACGAATTTTTAGCCCAATATTATGATCAGCATGGTCTCCCGCTACGAAACTTGCTGTTTGGTAATATAGCCCAATTGAGTGCAATTGGTTCGGCATTAGCACCAATATCGAACTGGATGATGAATACAGAAATTTCCAAATGGATGGCAGCAAAGCTATTTGGTATTGACCAGCGTCGATCACTGCCAAATTTCGTCCGCCAGCCCTTCGAGAAATGGTTTACTGATCGCCAGACAGAAAAAGAAACGCCCTTGAGATCTAAGACAGTGGTTCTTTTCCACGATACTTTCATGAACTACAACTATCCACAGGTTGGAAAAGCCGCAGTTGAAGTGTTAGAGGCGGCAGGTTTTGACATCATCCTATCTCAGAAGAAATGTTGCGGGCGTCCCATGATTTCGAAAGGCATGATCCGGCAAGCTATCGAGAATGCCCAATATAATATCGACTGCCTGTTGCCTTATGTTGAACAAGGTATCCCAATCATTGGTTGCGAACCCAGTTGTATTTCAACATTGACCGACGATTATGTCGATCTGATTCCTGGAGACAGATCCAAACTAGTGGCTGAAAATACCTTTATGATTGAGGAGTTTATTGTAAACTGCCATGAAAAGGATGAACTGGATCTAAATTTCACAGAGAACCCAAAGGAAATTCTTCTTCACGGACATTGTCATCAACGTGCACTGGTTGGCATCCAACCATCGTCAAAAGTGCTAGGTCTGCCATCAGGCTACAATGTTGAAGTGATTGACTCCAGTTGCTGTGGCATGGCAGGTTCGTTCGGCTACGAAACCGAACACTATGATCTATCAATGGAGATTGGAAAGCTCCGTCTTTTCGACCAGATTAGCTCCAAGAACGGAGACTTTGAAGTGGCAGTCTCGGGTGTCTCTTGTCGCGAACAGATTAAGCACGGTACAGGGAAAGAACCGCTACACTTAATTGAGCTAATACGAGATGCAATCCATCAAAACTAAGATGTATCTGGGCTTTAAGGCTATTTCCCAAAAATCTTCGGAATGGAGGAGATTTTGATTGAGTTACCCCCCTTAATCTACAAGAGCAATCGAGTAAGTATGAGTTTTACTAATCAAAAAAACTCGAAGTTTTGACAAATACGTTTTCAGCTTCGGAAAGCAGCAGCATCATTCCTCTCTTTACTCCTTACTTCAGTCTTTAACCAGTTTATCGAATGAGACGAAAGTATTATGCTGTTGGAATATGGGCGGTTCTTGAACTACTTACCAGCGTAGATTATTGTTATGTTCTCCCTAATGCATAACAAATGAGTCACTGGAAGGATCGGTAGAAATCAGAATTCTATAAAATCGAGTGTTCATTTGCTAACCGTGGATACGAATCATTAGACCAAGAAAATACATGCTAGTGACGATATTTAAACATTGGAATAGAACAAGAGATAGCTTTCCAACCTAATTCCTCTGAGTTCAAGGGATGAGTATGTCAACTCAAACCAATAATATCCGAATCGAAAAGCAACCCTGGGTAATCGTATTCCTTCTATTAACTTCCACTGTAGGATTAGCGATCAACGGCTATCGTTACGGCTTCAACGACCACGCATTTTACATCCCGATGATTGACCGTTTGGTAAACCCAGATCTCTTCCCAGAAGATTACCTGTTCGATGAGCCATCAGGAGAGTATAATTTTTGGATACCGGCAATGGCAATGCTGGCTCGGTTTTTTCCCTTGGACTGGATCTTCTTTCTCGGTTATATACTGACGCGTTTTGCGCTTTTTTGGGCGATTTACCACCTTTCCATAAATCTTTTCAACAGTCGCGGAGCAGCCGTACTGGCTGTACTTTTTCTTGTTATTCCTAAATCTGTTGGAGGGACAGCTACGGCTACACAAGACATCTTCTTCACTCTCCGCTCAACAGCAATGCCCTTGGCAGTTGCCTTCCTAATCCCCTACTTTCAAGGACGAATCACACTTGCCGCTATAATCTGTGGCGTCGTTTTCCTAATCCATCCGATTACGGCAATCCCTCTAATCTGCCTGCTAGGATTCAGATTATTGATTGAAATTTTTCGCCAAGGATGGCGAATACCGGCGAAGGCATTTGTCGTATTTACAGCCTGCATACTTCCTCTAGTCATTCGCGTTTTCCTAATTGACCGTGCCAACCACTCTGATTTAAGCCCTTTCTCCCAGTCTAACCTACAATGGCTAGAAATTATTAAAGAACGTGATAGCTACATCTTCATTTCCGTATGGAATCGAGAAGCCTTTCTATCGCTAGTTGCCTACACAGTTATTCTGCTAGTTATACTTCTTTATCGTCACAAAGGGCAATCTGGTAATCATGCCAATACAAACAACGAGATCTTTTCACAGACGGACTTCTGGGCATTCGGTGTGGTGTTGATCTGCGCGGGATTGTTCTGCTTCGGAAGTGTATTTGTCGAATGGTATCCGCTACCGCTCATCGTACAATTACAAGTACTACGCGGTCTCCACCTAATTGTAAATTTATCAATGATTTAC
>Ga0066843_10000464_pt1 | contig 13082 bp, 12 predicted proteins | sample ETNtaG_15_FD_66663 | JGI IMG/M metagenome (GOLD analysis project Ga0066843, IMG submission 66663) | Marine microbial and viral communities from oxygen minimum zone, Eastern Pacific Ocean - ETNP201302PF89A | ecosystem: Environmental > Aquatic > Marine > Oceanic | place: Pacific Ocean: Eastern... | reverse complement strand
CCCATTGGGACATAATAGGCCGTTTCGGAAAGGTTGTTTTCCTCAGCGATCGCTTGTAGGGTGGAATCTGGTAGCCATACTTCAAGGGGGCAGACAGCCGCTGGGTTTCCGGAAAAAACCTGGTTTGTAAAGGCATCAATCTGATATAACGTCAGTTCCATATCTATTTGTCTTTAGTTTACGAGTTACAAAGCATATGAATATGGTACACTAAATTGCGTCTAGGTTGATTGGATATTTAAAATTATCCTATTCCCACCATGAAACTGGATGCCATCCCATGTTGTAGGTTGTGATATTGAATGTTGCATTAACAATGCTCCAGATTCCTCCCATTGTATAATCTCCAAGTATTAAACCAACGAAAAATGGTATTGCCTTGCGGTATGTTTTTAACCCGCCATATTTGAGAATGGCCAATTTTAGCAACCAACTAATAAAGACCGGAACCCAAATGTAAACCATCTCAGCTGGACTGACTCCTAGGACAAAGCCAATGGGATGAAGTGGCCACCAAAGAAATCGCATTTTCATAGCTAATAGAAGGCTTGTAATCCCGAAGCCGATGCCCATAAAGGCCATCGTAGAATAGTCGTGTGGGGTAGGGGAAGTCAACCATACTTGAAGGCGATTAGTAAAGCTTTCTCGACCCATATGTGCAACTTCCGACCAGTTACCAGCACCATAGTGATATGAAAGGTGAAGGTAAATTATAAAATTAATCGGTATTCCAACTAACAAGGCAATGATTACAATTGATAATAGTTTCCTGATGTTTGTTTTTGATTGTTCTCCGATTCTGAATCCCTCAAGCTGATTTGGCATTGGATGAGCAGCCTGATCACGAGTCAGCCCGTAAAAAAAGGAAAGAATGGTCAGGTTTCGTGGACCGATAATCCGTGTTCCCAGAGTCTCAGTAATCGCGCGTGACGGGTCTATCATTAGCATTTCGTGCACAGCAAGCCCAAGCCCACTTCTGATTTTGGTTACCCCAATTCCTATGAAGCAATATATTGCCAAGAAAAGCAGGATAATCCATAAGGACAGTCCAGACTTGTAAGAGAAAAACAGGAAGAAAATAAGTGCTAACACGATGCCCCAAATAGCAGTTCGATAATTCATTGGCTCTTTTGATTCATCGATAATGTTTTGGGCCATGAACACTTGTAGGAAAATCTGTTTTAAGTGATTACGCGCTAGCCAAAGTGTCAGGATACCTAATCCTATCCAGGCACCCATGGACTGTTCAATGAAATGTAGGTTACGCAAACCCGTCGTGGTTCCGACTAACAACAGTGCTATTTTTTTTGATAGATAGAAAAACCATGCTGAGAACGAAAGGTCTAGCGGCATAAAGAAAGAGAGACCAATAACAAACGGTTGAAAAGATATGCGTGTTTGACCCATATACTCCCATGGCTTATCTGGAAATTCTATGATACGCCATCCTACCGGAATATATGGGAGTGATGAATGGAAAGCCCGTAAGCCGTTTAAAAAACTAATGCCAGCTGCTATAGAAAACCCAATCCACATTAATTTGTTCTTTAGGAAGGATGAACCATCCCGACTCATTTCCAAAGGCATCCATGTAATAGGATAAGTGAGTCGCTCATAATCTGTAAGCTGTTTTCTGATAATCACATTGAGACAGATTAGCATTGCATAAAGTGCAAACAGAAATCCTGACCAGTATAGTGTTGGAACAAGCCAAGCTGAAACAAGATTTAAGTTGAATAGTGAAGAATCACCTGAGAAAAATGGGTCTAATACCCTCATGTCTCTTGGGGTAAACCAATCAGGTATGTATCTCCAAAATAGGTCTCTCCACTCGTTTTCCACAGTAGCGAATTTAAATGGATGTGCTATGGGACCTAAAACCTTGTCATTCGGTGCCCGGAGAGAGTTGAGACTGCAACAATCATGACGTAGATGACTAAGTTTTCAGACTCTGTGAATGCAGATTTCGGTGAAAAATTTCTTATCAGAAGATTTATCAAAATCAGCCCGAAAAGAGTGAAAATGGCATTGCTAAAGAGCGACATATAGGTATGATTTAGTCCCTTTAGAAAATCATTCATTGAAATCCAGTAGGAGTTTACAATAACCAAAATAAGACCAGTTATAATCACACGAAGTCGGACATTATGAATGTGATTTTTAGTTGACAGGGAAAGTTCTCTCATAAAAAGTAACCTGAATTTGAATCTTGAATTTGGACCGGACAGAGGTAATGAATCATAGTCTTATTTCAAGCCTTTGGCGGTGAAATTATCTAGACATTATATTCGAAAAATTAAAGCGAGTTTAATCTTTAATCATTTAAGTACGGTTTAGTGGCTGAAGTTTTTTATACGTTTACTTAACCGTTAGATTGATTTTAGAATACGATTAACTGTCAGGTGTAAATGGGCCCCCAAATAGTCATATTTGCTCATTTTCATATGTTTATATATAGTTTGGTATATGATTAGAAAAGTAATATCAGGTAAAAACGAAAGTCGTTAGTGCTCTAAAGTTTGGTGAATGTTTTTATCCTGTCAATAGGTTTATTAGTTCTTAATTGGTTCCTGTTATTTTGAGCTGCTTATTGTCTTTAAGGATAAATCGCAAAACGTGAAATGATAATTCAAGCCGAAAATACCTCTTATTCTGTCGGCTTTTGGATTATTCCAATATCTCAATCCATTCCTGGTAAACATCCCTCCAGATGTAGGCCAACGAGGCTAGGACATCAAATGGTTAATTGGGTTAGGATTACGTAAGTGAGTCGTTTCTGAGCCAAATTCATGATCTTTGAAATCGCCATGAACAAATATGAATCTGTTTCGGAAGTTAGGTTTTGTGCTTGGATTTGGGATATCATTTTAAACCCAAAGTAAGTCTTCCGAATGAGGGGTAAGATTCTAGCTGTTGATCGTTAATTGGTTTTAGGATCCAATCAGGTTTAATAATATTAAATATGGCAAAATAATACATCAATAGAGCTTAGCAACATGTCGTCGGATTCGGTTGTCGGTATCTGTCCTTTGGCAATGTTTTTTCCCGTCTAGTAGAATATGTTCTGTGACACTAGATGTGCCCTTAAATCAAGAATTAGTCATTGCATTTTCTATGGATATCGGCACTCCAACATATTTCTTGTAGATGAGAAAGGGAAACTTGAACCGCTAAACCTTACCCAGTAGGAAGTCCTAGGCTATTGTAATGGTCACTTAACTTGGTCTCTGGATGGAACTCAAATTGCTTTCGATACTAATCGTAAAGGCAAAGCAAATTATGAAATTTTCCTGATGGATGTCGATGGTGCGAATCCGAAGGATTTGAGTAAATCAGATAAAGATGATAAAGAACCCGCTTGGTTCCGATAAGGAAATAAGATTTTTTTCAAGTCTAAACGCGATAGCAACTTGGAAATCCACCTTAATGAATGCCAAGGTGGAAAATTCCATTCGATTGACTAATCACCCTAAAACGGAAAAGGAGTCTAATAGGTCTCCGGGTGGCAAATCAATTGTGTTCATGTCTAATCGTGGTGTCGGAAATTGGGATATCTACAAGATGGATGCGGCTGGGCAAAATGTTGTTCGTTTGACTGATGACCCCGCAAAGGATGATAGGGCTTCATGGTCACTAGATGGTACGAAGATAGTTTATACTACTCCAGCCCAACCTCTTAAACTTGTCATTTTGGATTTAGCACAAAAATAAAGACATAAACATGGGAATAGTAGCACATCTATTTCCCGTCTTGGAAAGGTGCACAATGGAGCTCAGTAGAGTTGATCGAGAAATTGAACGCTTTTTAGGGTGGTTAAGCAGTGGTTTGAGCTTAATAGAATTACTGATCAGAGAAACATGATGGTGGATGTCATTTCTACTATGTGCTTGACATTATATTAAGGCATGTATTGTGTAGGCTTCAATTTACATTGAGTTATGTTACGTATCGAAACAATTATTATTTGTAAAAGGAGATTGTAGAATATGTATCGATTTTTTTCTATGTGGGTTTTTGTTTTGCTGACGCTTGGACTTGATGGAAATGTATGGATACCAATGGCTCACGGTGGCGAATTCATGGGAGCTTGGCTTCTGGATGATGGTGGAAAAGTCATGAAAGATTCCTCCGGTCTTGACCACCATGGTGAGATTACTCTTGGTCCAGGAGCTAAGTGGATTAATGGTCCCTATGGGAAACCGCGTACAGCGCTGTTCCTTGATGATAAGACGTTTTGTCGTGTTGAGGATGCTGGTGGAGTATTCGATACGCCGGAGGGCATTACCGTTGGGTGTTGGACTATAATTTCAGGCCTTCCCGATTGCTGTAGCGGTATTCCTCGTAAAATGGATAGTGCAGATGCTGGTGGATGGAAACTTTTCTTTTGGGCACATGCTGGTGTATGGGTTGGAACTGGTGCTGCCAGTGTCCAACCCATGGCTGATCCCAATCCTGGGAAATGGACGACGAAAGATTGGGTCCATACTGCTGCCACCTATGATGGTAGTGTTGTTAAAGTTTTTGTAAATGGTGTCATAAAAGGCGAAAAAAAAGGCGGAGTTAATGAAATAGACCCTGGCGATGGTTCGTTAGGTTGGTCTCATGATGTGTTCAAACGACGGCATCAGGGAGCTATTTCTGAAACTTTTATTTATGATGAAGCAATGCCAGCCGCGGAAATTAAAGCAATAGTAGACAAGGGATTGGCCGAAACGCTGGCGGTGAGAGCACTTGGCAAATTATCGACTGCTTGGGGCATCTTGAAAAGAAAATATTAATTTTTAAAATGAGTATGGAGTATTTTGGATTGACATGTTTTTTAATTGCATGCTGGGAACTAAGCTGTGTATGTTGTGTTTGTGTGTAATATGTTTTGTTCTTAGGTACGTAGATGTTAAAATCTTCCCTATTTATCTTGATGAACTTGGAGGCTGATGGGAAAATGGATTTTTTGCAGAAGTCAGGATTTGAGTTTGAGTTCAAGATTGTAGGTGATGATTATGATATCGTTGTTACTAGTTACAGTGAGGCCAATAAGAATGAAGACGACCCGGTTTTGGCTGAATGGATTAGAATGGAAGATGGACATGAGTTTCAGTTAAGAGCTGGTTACTAATAATTTGAGATATGTTACGGGTATGAAAACTCTGCTATAAGACAGGAAATAGTCTCTATGCAAGTAACCCAAAGCTCTGATATATCGTGTGTTAGTAGCATTTAAGTGGCTGGTTATAGGGCGATGTTATTTTTTTTGTAACTTTTTGTGTCGTTTTGCTAATTGTTGTCGATTTCGTTCTGCTTGATTTTGCCCTGAATTATAGTTACCCTATGGTTTTGGGTTAGAATAATTTACACGGAAGAAAAGTTCCAATCGTAGTTTTTTTAAGCTAAAGTGGCTTTGTGGTTAAGCCAAGGGAGTATTTAGGATGTCATCGCAAGAGGCAATTGAGCATTTGGAAGTTTATGGTTATTGTTTAATAGAGAACGCAATTTCAGCAGAGCAGTGCGATCAGATGGCGAAAAAATACTTTCAGCTACATGAAGATCCCAATTCCTACTCGGATTTCCAAAGCCCTGGTGAAATTGGTGGAATCAATCAAACACTTTTCGGAACTATCAATAAAGACGAAATGTGTTGGGATTGTATTGCTCATCCTAAAGTGCTTGAAGTTGTTCGTTATTTTCTGGGGCCAAATGCAAGATTGGGAGAAGCTTGTACGAAGTGGATTAAGCCTGGCGCAACAATGGGAGGTCTCCACGTGGATTCTACACACGATTTGCCACAACCTCTCCCTAATGTTCCGTGGTTAATTAATTCTATTTGGATGATAACTGATTTTACGGAAGAAAATGGTGCGACAGTTTTTGTCCCCATGAGCCATAAATCTAGACGAGGCCCAGTGGGGTTAAGTCCTAATGACAAACGTATTTGTTCTATAGTCGGTTGTCGTGGATCAGTGGTGTTGTGGCACGGAGGTGTTTGGCACACTAATGGCCCCAACATTAGTCAGGGAGATCACCGAATGGCATTGAATATTGCTTATTATCCGGCTTGGTGGAATTGCGCACGTGAGGGTGGCCACCAACCAGTTTTTCCAGAGGAATTTGAGCGAATGCCAAAAGAACTTCAGGATCTATGTCGGCACAAAGTTGGTCGCCATAGATCTGAGGTTTATGAGCTTTGAGAGTTATTTTGTATACGTACATCTATTTCATTTTTTCTTTTTAGCTTGATATTGAAGGGACCGTGTTTTCATTTGCATTATGTGACGTTTTAAAGTTAATTTAATATTATAGGCGGAGTATTTTTTCTATTTGGTCTAGGAAAGTCATGTTTTGACGGATTTTTGGAAAAGAAAGGTTGTATGCCCACATTTACAGTTGAACAATTAAGAGAAATTGCAATAGATAGTTTTGAACAACTAGGTATTCCTACAGAGGATGCAGAAGTTGTTGCAGATCATCTGATTGAAGCTAGTTTGTCAGGTATCGATTCCCATGGTGTTTTGCGAATTCCTCAATATGCCGAATGCATTCGACAGGGACGGATTGTTCCCGATTCGAAGATAGAAATCACGCAAGATACTCCGTCGAGTGCATTAGTTAATGGTAACAACGGATTTGGTCAGATAGTTGCCAAAAAAGCTATGGATTTAGCAGTTAATAAAGCCCAGGAGTTTGCTATTAGTGCTGTTAGTGTACGTAATTGTAGTCATACTGGACGCCTTGGAAGTTACACAGTAGAGGCAACCCGAGAAGATATGATTGGGGTCATGATGGTAAATGCTGGTGGTTGTGGGCAGCAAGTTGCTCCGTTTGGCGGAATTAGCAGACGTCTTTCAACCAATCCTTTTTCAATTGCTGTCCCTACTGGAGGTGAAATTCCGATTGTTTTAGATATGGCAACTAGTATGGCACCGGAAGGAAAACTGCGTGATCTCCATAATAAGGGGGAAGAGTTACCAGAAGGCTGGATAGTTGATTCTGATGGAAACCCGTCTACAAGTACAGCGGATTTTTATGACTTCCCATATGGGGCATTGCTTCCATTTGGAGGTGTCTCTGGACATAAGGGGTTTGGGTTGTCGTTGATTGTTGATATTTTGGCAGGAGGTCTGTCTTCAGCGGGATGTTGTGGGCCCAATAGGCCGCTGGATCCGCGTACAGATGGCGTTTTTATTTGCGTGATTGACATCCAAAAGTTCACGCCGCTGACAACCTTTTACCAACAAGTTCGACAATTGGTTGAGCACGTCAAATCTTCTCCTACTGCTCCTGGGTTTGATAGGATTTTTGTCTCCGGAGAGCCAGAAGCATTGACGAGGGAGAAGCGGTTAAAAGAGGGGATTTTTGTTGATGATGTCCTATGGCAGAAAATTCAGTCGATTCACATGTCCAAAAATTAAATCGGATCTTTTCCCATGAGTCTCTCATGGGAACTCACTCAACTCCCCCAATTCATTATGATGTATGGTTTATTATCTTGAAATATTTGAATCAATATTTCTCAATACAGATTATCCGCGGTGGTTATTGGACACCAGCGTGCAGTAAATAAAGCGTTGAGAAGTGCGTCCTTGGCTGGGTTGGTGTCAATACGTCGGAGTGCCAACGCTGCGTAGAAACGGTTGTATCGATCTTCATCGTTCAATGTTGTTTTTAACATGGAGATAACAGGAGATGCTTGCGATCCGGATTTGGCTAGAGAAATGGCGGCGTTCCGCCGAACTCGATAATCTGGATCTGCTAATTTCTCCCCCAGCAGTTTAACTGTGGAAGAATCGAACGAACCAATAGTTCCCAATGCTTCAATGGCGTTTCGACGCACCCACCAGTGTTCATCCTTGGTACGTTCGGCTAAGTCTGGTATTGCTACTTCGGCTGAAGGTCCAATTTTTGTCAGAATATCAACCGCCACTGCTCTTACCCACCAATGTGGATTTGACAGCACCTCAGTTAATTCTGGGACAGTTGAAGATCCAATGGCTGATAGTTTTTGAGCTGCTTCACCGGCTGTCGGATTTGTACCATGCAGGTTGTCTGGAGTTTTAGCTATTGTTTCCTCAATGGAATCTAGGGTTTCTTTTTTCATAGCATTAATTAGGTTCAGCCAGGAGCTTCCATTTTTGATTGGGTTTGTGCCACCCCCCAGCCAATTCCAGACATCCTCTGCTACTTCGTTTTTTTGCTCATTTTTCCACGTTTTTTGCTGATGATTCCATGATGGTTTATGAGGTTCTTGCATCCGCGCAAATTGGAATTTGAGCATATAACGTTTTTTTGTACTGCGATTCGTAGTCGCACGGTGCCAAGCATCAAAATGGACTAAGGTAACCGTGCCTGCTTTTCCACACAGCAATACCTCTGGTTCAGTAGCATGCTCTGGATCATCGCTACTGATAGACTTACAAAAGTGCATTCCCGGTAACAGTGCAGTTGGCCCCATGTCCTCATCGGTATCTTGTGGATAGTAGAAGGCCAAAACCCAATGGAATCGAGGGTGCCGGATATTATGGTCAAAAACGTAACAGTCTTTGTGCCACCGCTGGCCACCTCCGCTTGGAGTGTTAAGATGGCAATGGCGATGTGGGTTCATAGTATAACCCTCACCTAAAAGGCTGATTAAGGCTCCCTGCAAAACCGGGTGGTCAAAGACTTGCTGAATTTTGGGTACTCGAGGAAGGATGTTGTTTCCGACATTTCCTTCACCTGCAAACATCGATTCGATTTGTTGGTAGATTTGCTGATGAAAGTTAGGCCCACAATCTACATACAACTGCAAATAGCCATTAGTGATAAACTGCTGAATTTGCAAATCGCTAAGCAAGTATGTGCTGTCCATCTTTTATCTCCTCTTGTTTGAGTTGGCCAATCAACCAATTTTATGGCTTCAGATGCTAACATCACCGTCTTGCGGTGTCAATCGGAAATCAGTTAAACTGATGACAAAATTACGTGGCTGTTTATTTACTTAAGGAGAAAATAAATAATGAGGATTAAAGAAATTCGGGCGATTGAAATTGAACTCAATCCACAACCGAAAACATCACCCCGTCCGTCAACTCAAGATAAAAAGCTGGTTATGAATCGTCCTATCGATCGCTATCCTAGGTCTGGTACTGATGGTGATTGGAAACGTCCTGCTTGTATCATCACAGCTGAAGATGGCACTTGGGGGTTTGGCATCTCACTCTTCGGTAGTCCTGTGGTTTCGTTAATCAATACTGTTTATGCACCACGATTGATCGGTGAAAACTGTATGGCGATTGAAAAACTGTGGGATATGATGGTGCGATTATCAACACCTTTTGGAGCTTCAGGTTTAGCTAGCTATGCTGTTAGTGCGGTCGATTGTGCCTTATGGGATCTAAAAGGCAAGATATTGCAACGTCCTGTTTACGAGTTGCTGGGTGGTCCTCAAAAAGAGAAAATTTTCTGTTATGCTTCTGGATTTGATCAAGAATGGTACATGGAGTTGGGTTTCAAAGCCACTAAGCTATTCTGTCCATACGGCCCTGAACATGGAATGGAAGGGTTAAGAAAACTAGAGGAAATGGTGGCTAATACACGTCAACGGATTGGTGACAACATCGAGTTGATGTTAGATGCGTGGACCGCTTTTGACGTGGAGTTTACTGTGCGCCTAGCTGAGGTTTTGAAGCCGTATAAACTTAAATGGATAGAAGATTACATTTCGTCCGAGGATTTAGTAGGCTACCAAGCTGTACGACAAAGAATTCCTTGGCAAACGTTGGCTAGTGGAGAACATTGGTATTTACCAACTGTTTTTGCTTCTGCTGCTAGTCGGCGTCTGGTCGATATTTTTCAGCCTGATGTATTGTGGTGTGGTGGTATTACATCTGCTATGAAAATCTGTCATATTGCTCAAGCTAATGGCATCACTGTTATCACGCATGCAGGTATGAATTATCCATATGGACAGCATCTAGCTTTTGCCATGCCATCTATTACATGGGGTGAGCGCTCTGAAGGAGTGTCCCTACCAGGGATACCACTGGAAGAAATGGTCAAACTGCCTGGTACCGCTGTTATTCAAGATGGATATCTGGTTCCATCCGATGCACCTGGATTCGGGTTGGAAATAGATCAAGAATGGATTGAACATGTCTCTCGATGATAAGACAGTATAACATAGAGCAGAGAATTGAATTATGAAAGACAAAAATTCGGCCTTATCTCCAAACGTGATTTGGATTTTTGGCGATCAACATCGGGCACAGGCACTGAGTGTGATGGAAGATCCAAATGTGCAGACTCCTAACATCGATCGGTTAGCGGTCTCTAGTCGAACTGGTATTTCGGGTTCGCCTTTGTGTTCTCCATTTCGTGGGTCTTTGCTGACTAGTCAGTACCCACATCGATGTATTCCTGGTCATGATATTGCTTTGCCCAACGGGATGCCCACAGTGGCAACAGCCTTTAATCATAATGATTACCAAACAGCCTACATTGGAAAATGGCATGTGGATGGTGCTATTCATCGTCCATCCGATACTCGACCAGCCTTTCAGTATGTTGATCCCAACCGCCGAGGTGGTTTCGATTATTGGCTTGGTTATGAAAATAATAATAGTCAATACGATTGCTGGGTACACGGTCACTATGAAGATGGTACACCGATCGATTCCTATCAGCTTCGTGGTTATGAAACAGATGCCTTGACAGGTTTGCTAATCGAATACTTGGAGGGTCGAAGTTTGGGTCAACCGTTTTTTGCTGTATTATCGGTTCAGCCGCCACACAGTCCTTATATTGCCCCACCCGAATTTATGGAGCGACATCGACCAGAGACAATTCAACTTCGTCCGAATGTGCCATCGGTCAATCATGTTCAGCAACAGGCTCGACAAAGCCTTGCAGGATACTATGCTATGATCGAAAACCTGGATTGGAATGTCGGTCGTATTTTACAGACACTTAGAAATACCGGATTAGCTGATCAGACGATTCTAGTCTTCTTTTCCGATCACGGTGATATGCATGGATCTCAGGCACGCATTCTCAAATGCGTGCCGTGGGAAGAATCGATCCGTATACCTTTCCTGATTTATGGGCCGGGCATCGATACGAGTTTGGATAACTATCCTGAATTAATCAATCACATTGATATTGCACCAACCACGCTTGGACTTTGCGGTATCGATTCACCAGAGAGCATGGTTGGTATTGATTACTCCGGTTATTTTGTGTTGGATCGACAAAAGCCGATCAATCCACCTGACTCTGCCTTTTTGCAACTGGTTGATCCAGGATGGATCTATGGTTTTGCCTCTGACCGAGAACGACCTTGGCGCGGGATAGTCACAAACGACGGTTGGAAATATGTGGTGTTGGAAGGCCAACCTTGGTTGATGTACAATCTTAATGATGACGCATATGAACTGGCCAACCTAGCGTTGGATGGTCGATTTAAGCAGGAACGGAAGCATTTGCAGGACAAGCTGATGGATTGGATTTCCCGTACGGGGGATATTTTCAAATTACCAGAGATTTAATTTTTAATAACTGGTGGTTGATAATGAAAAATGTATGATGGAGAAGGATATACATGAAAGTTACGGAAATTGAAGTTCACGAGGTTATGCTTGAGTATCAGGATTTTTTGGCTTACCAGCTGAACCACTACTATGGTCCGGCAAAGCGGGTAGTTTACGTAGTACATACAGATACTGGGTTGGAGGGATTGGGAGAAAGTGGTAGAGCTGAACCATCAGAAGTTGTCGAGGAATACATCGGAACCAATCCGTTTGATTGGGTTGGTGACGAAATGTCACTGGGACTTGGAACAGCTATGTATGATTTAATGGGTAAATCGGTTGGTGTTCCAGTTTATAAACTCTTTGGGCAGCGCTACCGTGCTTGGGTTCCTGTTGGTAGTTGGACGGTTTCAACTGATCCCGTTCGAATGGCAGAGACTGTCGCAGAGTATGCTTCACGAGGTTATACTTGGATGAAATATCATCTGTCCCCATTTGAAAATGTGATTCATCAGACAGAAGAAATGGAAACGGTTGCACCAGAAGGTTTCAAGATCCACTATGATTTGACTATGGGAGGAACTGACGATCACATTCCAGAACTTTTGGGAAAGCTATCCCAATATCGGATTGCCGGCTGTTTTGAAGATCCTCTCCCTGGTGAAGATATTGAGGGATATATTGAACTCCGTCAGCGTACGACACTTCCAATTGTCTTACACCATTTTCCCATGGGGGCGACTTACGAGGTGTTGATGAGACCCGCCGATGCTTACATGCTGGGTCATGCCAAAATTGGAGATGCTATTCGGAAAGCTGGTCTGTTTTCCGCTAATAATAGTCCGTTTATGCTGCAAAACGTTGGTGGTACTATTACCCGGGCCATGACCACGCATATGATGTCAGCTTTCCCTTCCTCCAATTTCCATTTTTTCGGTGATACTGAGACATGGAGAAGTGATGTGGTCAATGAGCGGTTAGAGCCGATTAACGGTTTTGTGCGTGTTCCCGAATTGCCTGGATTGGGGCTGACGTTGGATCGCGAAGAGTTAGAGCGGTTAAAAAAACTGCAGTTACCCGATCAGGAAAAATGGATTATCAAATCGCAATTCAAGAATGGAACTTGTATGTATAATATCGCTGATCCCAATAACTCAATTTTTATGGTCCGGCCTGATCGCAAACGGTTGATCCCAATGGGATATGATACCCCGATCTCAACTGAATATTGGGATGATGATGGGACATTAGCGTATAAAAAGATGTTTCAACGCATTGAACAAGAGGGAATTATACTCGAATGAGCCAACCACATCAATGGTAGAGTTTCTAGACTAGGAAAGTTGTGTGTTCTGATGAAAGGTAATTGGCTTTTTAACCGTAGGACGGATTTGTTTTGGCTAGGTTTGCCAGTGTGGTTGTGTTGGATAGTTTTTTTCCTGTTACCTGATAGATTTATTTATATTGGTGTTCCCCTTTGGGTTTGGGTTGTTTTTATCCTTGGTATAGACGTTAGTCATGTATGGAGTACAATTTTCAGAACTTATCTGGATCCGGAGGAATTTTCCAGACATAAGTTAACC
>Ga0066843_10000445_pt1 | contig 13299 bp, 14 predicted proteins | sample ETNtaG_15_FD_66663 | JGI IMG/M metagenome (GOLD analysis project Ga0066843, IMG submission 66663) | Marine microbial and viral communities from oxygen minimum zone, Eastern Pacific Ocean - ETNP201302PF89A | ecosystem: Environmental > Aquatic > Marine > Oceanic | place: Pacific Ocean: Eastern... | reverse complement strand
TGCGCGCGTTGAGCAAAGATTTGTAAAATTAATCCTGTTCGGTCGATCACAACCAGATTTAATGCTTTCTCAATATTGCGTGTTTGAGCTGGCGATAGGTCTGCATCAAAGACTACAATCTCTGACTTCGTCTGCTCTGCTGTAGTCTTTATTTCATTAAGTTTTCCTTGACCAACAAAATATGCAGCGTTTGGTGCGTCTTTCGGTTGGATCAGTTCACAGGAGACCTTGATGCCCGATGTTGTTGCTAAGTCAGCCAACTCGCGGATAGATTCCTCTACTTCAGAGTGAATGTCATGTCTTAGTTTAATGCCAATTAAAATTGCTTTTTTTGCTTGGATTGCCGTATTGTAATTTTGGTGCACAGCCTATTATCCTTACATCTCAGTTTTGTTGCAGTTAGAGATGTCCTGCAACCGTTATTTGTTTTTTCAGGAAAGGTATCCGGTAATTTAGTAGTGGAGTTAACGAAGGAAATTCTGCTAGAATTATATTTACTTTTGTGGATTTGTGTCAACGAATTTATTCTGTTTTTGATCCTTCAGTATCGTTCTTTTGCCTAATGAAAACTCTGCGAAGTGATTTGTTTTTTTTGTCTTGCAAAAAAAACACAGATATGCTAATCTATACCTCGGTTTTGCCTGTACTAATGTATGTCCAATTCTAGAGGTCCGATGAGCCAGTTTGCTTGCCTTCAAAAAACGTTCTTAAAGGCATTGCTCTCTGTATTCCTGTGCAGTTTGCTTGGGTTCCGAGTCTTTGCCGACTATAGTGCCCGTGATATCAGGCAGTTCGAAGCTGAATTTAGACGTACGGATCAGGAATTCGTTCGATTGTTAAAACATGCGATTAATCATCGCCTTTACCTTATGGGCGAGCAAAACACGAGTCCTTTTTCCCATTCTACCTACGATCTGGACTCTTTGGACGAGGATCCAGATACTCGTGCTAATCTTTTCCCCAATAGACTTGAAAAAGCAGATAACCAATTTTTGGATATCTTTTACGCCCCTAAACATACTGACAGAAAGGCCTTGGTTTTTGATGAGTCAAGATCAGTTCTGAATGAGTACAGGCATCTAGCTGACATGGCTACTCCACTAGAAGTCGCCGATGTACACGAGTATGTGCGGGTTCTTCCAAAACCCAGTTCTGTGAAAAAGATTTATCGAGCAATCATTGACCGGTTTCAGGAACTTATATCGATTCGTGATTTGAGGGCATACTTATCAATCGTCCAATCCGTTGAAGATACAGTCAGTGATTTAGGTGACTTGAATGCACTAAGTAGGGTGCGTCAGGATTTCCATGTCTCTGAATATGGGCCTATGGAAAGTCCAGGAGAATTGTTCGGTTTCAAGCGGGTTGTTATGAGTAGTGACTTGGCTGCACTCGAACTGACTCGTAGTTCGTTTCTGTTGGCCCTCGACAATAACAATAACAGCGAGTACATGCCTCATGCACGTTATAGGATCGGAGATATTTTGCTTAAACAAGCGAAAGTTTTGCTTTATGACTTGGAAGACCAAGAGGCTGCTGGTGAGAAATTAGCTGAGGCTATCGAATGGTATCGTGGTACTGCTCTGGCATTACATCCTCAATTTCCACATGCTGAATATATATTGTTTTGGTTAGCCCAGCTTGATTATGACAAAGGACATATTACTAATGCTCTTCCGTCTTACGAGAATCTTGTTAGCAGTTTTCCTGGAAATAGTGGCCCTTTGAGACTGGCCGAAAACGCAATTTTCATGCAGAGCAGGTGTAATGCGGACCTTGGTTACTTTGCAGATGCAAGGAATCAATTGAGTGATTTGCTTACGCTGGGGTCTGGCCTGTTTCGGCGGGTGGCGCAAACGCAACTGTCCAGATTTGGGTTGCCTGTCTTCAGGTTTTCCATTCCGAATGTTGATGCTAGTATTTTCGATTCTGAAGGAAATGTTACAGATATTTTGATAGAAAAATTTGGTGAGTTTGGCGAACCTCTCTCGAAGGATTCTGTTGAAATTTTTCTCAACGATTACGCCTTTATTTTGATAGACTCATCAACTAACCATATATATAATATTACCAAGTCTAGAGGTTCAGATGCCGTGGGTGGGGCGGTGCAGGCAAAAGTCAAGCTTGACGTTCAATTAGTTAGCCATTTTGGCGTTACTGATCTGGCTTCTAGCCAATATGCGAATGATTTTAATAAGCTAAGCACAAACCCAAGTCGGCAAACTCTTGAATCCGTTGTCGTTTCAGCTGATGTCTTGCGCGAAACAGGAGATTTAACTGAAGCTGTTCTTGCCTATAAAAAAGCAATTGATTTGTATAACCATCTCTCCCAAGACTCGGGTCGAAATAAAAGTTTTACTTATCTCCGACAACTTGATGAATGGTATTATCAAACTCTGTTAAATCTGAGTCATTGTTATCGCGAACTTGGAGAATTTGATGTGTGTATTTCAACCTTGGGGCAATTTTTATTGGAAGGAGCGCAGGATGTTGTGCCTTCAAGGATATTAAGGGAAGCGTATCTTTTACGTGGGGATAGCTACTACTTTAAAGTGACAACAGGAAAAGAAGAAATCATAGGCGGGAGTGGCGCGTCCTATAGTGAAAATCGTATAGAGAATTATGAGCAGGTTATTAGTTCGTATGAACAGGTGAAAAATGAGTTCCCTCCGCTAAGCCTGAGTCGTAATAATCGTCTGGTAAGTATGTATATAGCCTTGGATGTGCCGGAAGAAGCAATCAATTTGGTTAAAGACCAAATTGGGTATCTTAAATCTTCCCAAATGATAAAAAGCGGAGTTCGACAATCAGAACTGGATTTGAGTTATCGCTTGCTGGGTGCAATTTACTGGAGTATTGGAGACCATAACGAAGCAATTGCAGCCTATGAACAAGTTCAAGGTGGAAGTGATTATAATGCGGACGTTAAGGATATCGTTGTTCAAATTCAGGATCTTCAATCGAAACTGGAACAAATACAAAATTTGAATAATTAGTGAGTTAAGTACCGCTTTGTTAGATAAGGTAGTGTTAGACATCGAGTCACAGATTGAGATTGCTGTTCAGGTTGTTGAAATTGCTCTAGAGCAGCAGAAAGCTTTGGACAATGACAATCTGGATGATTTTATTGAATTGGGAAGAGATCGTGGTGATTTGATACAGTGTTTGAACACGATGCAGAATTCGGCTAGAGCTGGGCTCGATATCGTTATTAATGGTGACGATACCATTAATATGATGGGCTTAGAGGGGAAACTGGCTGAGCTTGAAGAAAAAATGTCTAGAATTATTGAAATTGATCGAGTAAATGAAAAGGTGATACACGCAAAAATTGGTGTTGTGAACCCTGACTCGGAATTGTCGTCTGTGCTTGGTGAGCATGCGCATGACAAGTACAATAAGACAAGAGATACGGATCAGGAGATTCTGAGCCAAACACGGCGTTCCAAATATGTCGATTCTAAGGGATAGGTTTCGTCCTTCGAGCCGGCCAAAGGAGGTTTGGAAATTGGATTTGTTTTCAGGAGTTGTACCAGTTGCTCTAAAGCAATCACTTAATGGTACACTATTAAGGCACAAAGCAATCGCTCACAATATAGCAAATGTAAATACACCTAAATTCAAGCGTGTCGATGTTAAGTTTAAATCACAGCTTAAGGCTGCAATTAGCCAGTCTACTGAAAATTCGGTTCATGCTCCAAAAGCGCATCTTGGTCATATTCCAATCGATCCGCCTAGGTTGGGTGGCATCACCCCACGAACATATCAACAAAGTGATACATCTCTTCGAATTGATCAGAATAACGTTGATATTGATGTGGAGATGGGAACGCTTGCCGTAAATACTATGGAATATAACGTTTTAGTTCGAATGATTACTGAGTATTACCAAAAAATTACTATGGTGATTCGCACTAGGTAATGTCTGGATTATCTTTTTTTGATAGATTGAGAGTTTAAATTATGGTTGTCCATCCAATTCAATTGTTGATGCCTACAGAGGGAAATGTTGGTGTGAAGTCGGTTGATGTCGCACCAGTATACTCAAATTTCTCATCCGCGGGTGTTAGTTTTAAGAAAATGTTGCAGAGCAATCTGAGTAAAGTGAATGAGATGCAATTATTATCACATCAGGCGAGTATTAAATTTGCAACCGGAGAATCTGATAATCTGCATGAATTGATGATTACGTTAGAAGAAGCTAAGATTGCGTTGTCATTGGCTGTTGAGGTTCGTAACAAAATCCTTGATGCTTATCAAGAGATTTTGCGTATGCAAATCTAAACTTGGCTTGGTTTTCTATGCTCTCAAGGTATTGTTAAATCAGTGGTTGACCATGGTGTCCATTCATAGGGTCACAACACTATCCCATATTGATAAATATTAAAGTCGTTTTTAAAGTTGGGGAGATAGTTAATGCGTGAATTTCTTCAGAGTTTAACCAATCAGGCGAGCAGTCGCTGGGATGGATTGAGTCAGCCTTGGCGGCTTGCTTTGGTTGGAGTTGTTGTTGCTCTTATACTCTCATTGGTAGTTTCGTTAGTTTTGTTGCGAAGTGGTGATTATGTAACTCTTTACAGTGGATTGAGTGATCAAGATCGCGGTGTTCTAGCTCATGCACTTGATCGGCAGGGAATCGGTTATAAATTAACTACTGATGAAATCCAGGTTGAAGTTAAGGATATTGATGAGGCTAGAAGGATTTCAACTACGACTCAGTTGAGTGGTGGTATTGGAATGTTCGGTGAAAGAACGCTGAAAAGACAAGGCGACCGTGGCTATGAAATCTTGGCACCCGGAGCGCTGCGGATGATGTCGCGCGATGAGTTTCGGGAATTTAAAAGGCAGGCGCTTGAAGGTGAATTAGAGAGGACTCTTAGTACTTTTGCTGGGATACGCGCCGTAGCCGTGAAGTTAAGTATACCCGAATCCCAACCTTTTGTTAGAGATCAAGAAGCGCCTACGGCGTCTGTTACTTTGGAACTTATGGCAACTGGTATGGATGACGGTGGTTTAGCTGTAAGTTCGATCAAAGCAATACAACGTGTGGTAGCTTATAGTGTTGCAGGGCTAAAACCGGGAAATGTCCATGTGGTTGATCAGGATGGGATTTACGATTCAGAAGAGCTGGTGAAAACAAACCAAACGTCAACCGATAAAAGTGCTGAGGTTCTTAACCTTAAAGCCCAATATGAAAGTTATTATTTGAAAAAGGCGCGTAGAGCTATCGAAATTTACGAGAATCGCGTGCGGATTGCCGGTTTGGAAGTTGAAGTTAGTTTGACCGATACAAAAACGCTGAAATCGGAATTTAAGCCTTCAATGGCTGATGCCGGTACAGGAGTAATTAGGAGTAAGCTGACAGAACGTGAATCTTTTGAAGGAGAGGGATCCGCACCTGGAGGTGAGCCGGGAGTTGAAAGCAATTTATTCCCGCCTGAATATGAGACTGCTGGTCCTGGATCAGGTCCTTCTACTTATGATAAGAGTAAAGAGATTACTAATTACGAAATGGACCAGATTACAACCGAGGAGACCTCAACCCCAACTGCGGTTGTGAAATCAGCTGCAATTGTGGTTGATTTTTCACTTCAGGATGAGGTTGAATCTATCAAAACTACTGTTGCTAACACACTGGGATTGGCAGCGGTGGCTGGACTAAATGACAAAATATCTATCCAGCTTACGCAATTCCCGGTTGTTCAGGATATTCAGGAAGCTATTCAGGAACTCCCACCACCAGTGTGGGTACAGTTGGCACAGATGATTGTGCTGGCCGTCGTTTTGATTGCTATTTTGATTTTCCTCCGTTCTTGGCTTGCTCGTCCATCGTCATCCCAAGAAATGATTGATGAGCCACCGACAGTTCAGTTGGGAGAGGAACATTTGCCTAAAGGGCTTACCGTAAAGGATTACATAGATCAACTTCTTAATGAGCAATTTGCTTACATGAAGAAGGAGCATGAGGAATCGAAGGAGCAAGTGCAGGTTGATCATGTGGAGAAGCAAAGAGTTGAAGTGCAGGTCGCACAAAAAGAAGCAGAGGAGCAGGCGCAAGTCGAAGCCATTGAAATCGAAAAAATGGCGCAGGAAGAAGAAGTTCTGAAGGAAGAAACTGAATCTGAGCGCCAAAAAGACGTTTTCGAGCAGGTCAAAGAATTTGCCGAGACCGATCCTGGAGCAACGGCAGATGTTCTCAGGACTTGGTTGGCAGACGGTGACGATAGCACCTCCGGAACTGACTCAGCTGATAGTGAGGATTCTGAAGAAGACGAAGGTAGTTGATAAAACATTATGAATTTTAAGGGGAGGATATGACTGGAGTAAGGAAAATAGGCATTTTTTTGCTGACTTTAAAGGGACCTATTTCAGGGGAGGTATTTAAGCAACTCAGCGAAAAAGAGCAGGAAAAAGTGTTGGTTGAGATTGCTTCTCCGGATCCTATTGCGCCTGAGGAAAGATCGACGGTGATGGATGAATTTATGCATAACCTGCAGTCAGCGGGAGCTTATGCCATGGGAGGTATGGAAGAAGCTCAAGATCTGTTACAATCGGCATTTGGTAGTAAGCGTGCGGCGGAGACAATGACAGCGAAATTAGAATCAACGCTTGAAAATAAGCCGTTCAGTATGTTTAATGATGCTGACCCTGCTGAAATATATCAATTTCTTGTGGCAGAGAGTGCACAAACAATCGCGTTGGTTTTGTCGAATATCGTACCGGATAAAGCTGGCGAGGTGCTGGAGAGGTTTCAATCGCGAATGCGTTCGCAAATCGCTGGTAAGATTGCGACTATGGATGCTATGAGTCCTGAGGCAGTTCAGGAAGTTGAAGGTGTCTTAATGTCTCGGTTCAAGGGATCCTCTGGGCAAGCTCAGAAGACCACGGATGGTGCCGATATTTTGGCCAAAATGCTCAATAAGTTTGGTAATAAGGAGGATGCGGACGGAGTCATTGAAGCCATGACGCAGAAACATCCTGAAGTGGCTGAAAAAATCAGAGAGGGTATGTTTACTTTTGATGATATTGTTTTGATTGACAAAATGGAGTTTCGTAATGAAGTTGTCCGATTACCTTCGATACCTGAGCACGGTGCGCTTGCGCTAAAAGGAGCTAGCGAGGATGTGCAGGAGATGTTTTTCGATAATATGACTGAGAAAGTAGCTGCTAGGCTAAGGAGTAATATCGCTGACATGGGGAGTGTGAAGGCCAGCGCTGTCAATGAGGCGCAGAAGGCGATTTTGGAAGAGGTTCGTGGGTTGGAAGAGAATGGTAAAATTACTATATCTCGTGAAGAAGAAGAGGTTTTTGAGTGAATTTTTGCCGCAAAGGATTTTAAAGTGGCTGTTTTTGGTTAGTTAATAGCAAGAGTAAAGCAGAGTAAGGAGTGAGTGGTTGGGTAGAAAGGTTTCTGGTCCAATTGAGATAGTGGAGACTGGTCTTTCTGGTCCGCAAATGGATGCTGAGGGGCTGTTGAGGGCTCAAGCAGAGCGATTAGCAAAACTGGTCGATCTTTCACATGAACCTGCGACTGATGATTTGCCTCCACCTGTGAATTTGCAGGGACTCTATGATCAGACTGTTATAGATGCTGAAAGTAGGGCCAACCACATTGTATCAACTGCCGAAGAGAATGCTGTGCAAAGTGAAAAAGAAGCACAGGAACAAGCAGATGAAATCATTCGGCTGGCTCAGCAGGAAGCGGAAAGAATCGGAAATGAAATTCGTCAGCAGGCAGATCAGGATGCTATTGGTATTCGGCATGAAGCCTATCAGGTTGGATACCAGACCGGTTTTGAAGATGGATCAAAAGATGGTTATGAAGAAGGCAGTGATGCTGGCCAAAGGGTTGGTTGGGAACAAGGGTACAAAGAAGGTTGGTCCCAAGGTCATCAAGAATATATGGATGCTATAGAACAACTGAAAAAGATGATCTCCCAAACAGCTGATCAACGTCATGATTTTATTGAAAATACAGAATCAGATTTAGTTGCGTTAGCTTTTGACGTGGCTGAAAAGCTCGTTCATCATCAGATTGCAAATGACGATGTCATCTACCATACCATAAAATCAATGTTAGATTATACCGTTGATCACGAAAAAGTATTAATTCGAGTTCATCCAGAGGAACTTGCCAAACTTGAGCCACATCGAGAAGAGTTTTTAAGCCAAATAAAAGGGGTCGAATCGTTGGATATCGTTGAGGATGCCGACATTGATCAAGGGGGGTGCTTATTGGAAACTAATCTCGGAACAATTGATGCCCAAATTGATACCCAATTTGAACAGGCAAAGCAAGCATTAAACTTGGTATGATAATGTTTGACTTGTTTCAAAATTGAATGCTATGACAGTTGATCTCTCGAGATTTCGCAGTAATATTACCAACCGACGGTTTGCCCAGTTGGAAGGTAGTGTTGTTGAAATTGTTGGATTGTTGGTCAAAGCTCAGGGCATAGCATTACCTGTTGGTGAAACTTGTCTAATTAAAAATAGAAGTGGTGATATTCCCGCAGAAGTTATTGGATTTAATGAGGATCGTCATACTCTTTTAATGGTACTTGGGAATATGGAAGGGATTTCGCCTGGTGATCGCATAATTGCCGCAGGTAAATCGCCTACGGTTCGTGTAGGTGATGGGTTGCTTGGCCGTGTTATTGATAGTATGGGGGAACCTCTGGATGATAAAGGAGAACTTGATTGGTCGAATGAGTACCCCATTTATAAGGAACCACCTCCGGCCTTAAGCAGAATGCCGGTCGATTCTGTTTTGCCAACCGGCATTCGTGCTATTGATGGTGTGCTTACGGTTGGTAAGGGCCAGCGAATTGGGATTTATGGAGGGGCAGGAGTTGGTAAAAGTATCCTAATGGGAATGATTGCCAGAAACACTGAAGCTGATGTTAATGTCATTGCTTTGATTGGTGAGCGTGGTAGAGAAGTTGGGAATTTTGTTAGAAGTGTTCTTGGCGAAGAAGGTTTGAAGCGTTCTGTGGTTGTTGCCGCTACCTCCGATCAACCAGCGCTAATGCGGATACGTGGTGCGTTCGTTGCTATGGGGGTTGCTGAGTATTTCCGAGATCGAGGAAAGAGTGTTATGTTGATGATGGACTCTGTTACACGTATGGCAATGGCTCAACGTGAGGTAGGTATGACTGTTGGAGAACCGCCAACAACTCGAGGTTACACTCCGTCAGTTTTTTCGATGTTACCCAAGTTCATGGAACGGGCTGGAACATCAGACCAGCAAGGAAGCATAACCGGGTTTTACACTGTTCTAGTAGAAGGAGATGATATGATGGAGCCGATTGCCGATGCAACCCGTGCAATTTTGGATGGTCATATTGTTCTATCGCGAGAATTAGCCTCTCAAGGACATTATCCAGCGATTGATGTTTTGGAAAGCATAAGCCGATTGATGGTAGATATTGTCCCCAAGACTCATCAGAATGTCGCTGATGCATTGCGTGAATTGTTGGCGGTCTATAGGGAGAATCAGACTTTGATCAATATTGGGCTTTATCGCAAAGGGACAAATCCTGATATTGATATCGCCATTGATTATCGTAATGAGATTCAAAATTTCCTGCGACAGGAGATAATGGAAAAAGCAGAATATGATGATTTGCTCGCGTATCTTTATGAAATGTTTCCAGATCTAGCAAATGAAGAAATATAAATTTTCTCTTGATCAAGTTTTAGAAATTCGCCAGAATATTGAGACACAACGCCAAGGTGAGTTTGTCCAAGCAATGCGTGTTGTCGATGAAAATACAGATATTCTCAAAGGTATTGAAGAGGATCAACAGAGTTTTCTGGAACGTTATCATACTCGTCAGCAGGCTGATCTCCAGCCAAATGAATGTATTCAATATCATCAATATTTTCATGCGCTTGAGGTTAGCATTGACCGACAAAATGAAAATATTGAGCTTTTGAGGGAAGAGGCCGAAGAAAAAAGAGAACGTTTGGAAGAAGCATTGCGTGATAAGCTAGTCATTGAAGAACTAAAGAAAGAAAATCTGCGAAATTTCCAAAAAAAACTCGCAAAAACCGAACAAATGTTTATTGACGATACGAGTACAATTACTTATAATTATAGATCTAAAAGTGGTTCTGGAAGTTAATCTCATCTGGTATATTTTTGGGAGTAGTTTAGATGTTGAAAAAGATACTTATAATTGGCGGATCAGCGGTTGCGGCTCTTTTGGTTATTCTGTTGGTAGTGGTATTCATATGGCCGAGGCCTTTTGCTGGAAATAAGGAAAACGGTTCAAGGAATGGCGAGATCTCGGATTCAGGAGGTGTCATAAGTTCATCCGCGGAATTTTCGCGACGTCAGAGCCAATTGGAAACGCTGAGTGAGATACTTAAGCGAGAGAGGGAATCGCTTGATATACTCTCGCAGGAATTAAAAGAACAAGAAGTGAAGATGGAGGAAAATCGGAAGGGTCTTGAGCGGGAGAAGGCCGATCTCAAGCAAGAGCAAGGAAAACTGGGCAATAACCAAATTGTTCTGGAGCAAAAGAGCCGGACGTTGAATGAGAAACAAAGGCAACTTGAGGAACGTGAGAAAAATATTACTAATTTTGAAAGGGAACAAGAGGAAAGGAAACCCGTTCCTGCTCCGAAGGTGTCTTTTGATGCTACGGCTAAAGCTCGAGAGCATCAAAAAATGGCTCGCGGTTTTTCAAGCATGCGACCAAAGGATGTGGCAAGTCTCCTTACGGTAATGATGCAAAAAGGGGATGAGGGACATGCAGATGCGATTAGCTTGTTAAAGAAAACAGGGCCTGATTTAAAGATGAGGATTCTTTCAGCTATAGCCAAGGATGATATAGCTATGGCTGCTGAATTGACCCAAACTCTGATGATGCCTTCAACAGATTAACTCATCGTGTTTTGGAGAGATCCTGAAATGATAGAGTTGACTCGGATCGATGGTAGCAAGTTAATGCTGAATGCCGAGTTGATCAAATGGCTTGAAGGAATGCCGAGAACAACGACAGTTACTTTGGTTACAGACAATAAGTTGATGGTCAAAGAGACGGTAACCGAGATTGTGAGGAAAGTTGTTGACTATAAGCGTTTAATCAACATCTATCAAGAAGAATCAAACTTAGAAAATCAAGTAGCTATTACAACTAATGAATAGAGGGCGCTAGAAAATGCCGAATACGATTATAGGTTTTATAATTACAACTGTTGCTATTGTTGGTGGAATGGTAATGTCTGGAGGTGTCGGACAATTTATTGATCCTCCTTCGGTGTTTATTGTTATTATAGGTGCGATAGGGGTGACTTTTGCCAGCGGCTCGTTTAGGCAATTTATGAACGCTATGGCAGCTATGCCTAAGATTTTCACCCCTATTAATTGGCCTTATGCTGAAACTATCAAGCAGTTCCGGGAAATGGCGGCCGTACTTCGGCGAGAAGGACCAATGGGGTTGCAGTCGATTGAGATTGACGATGACTTGATGGAATTTGGAACCCAGCTAATCCTCGGAGGGGTTGCAGAATCAGGGGAACTGTCTAACCAGCTGGATCCGAGGCTGGCTCAAGTTAAAGCCGATTCTTCGACAAACGCGTCAGTTTGGGTGGCATTTGGTGGTTTCGCGCCAGCATATGGTATGGCTGGGACACTGATTGGTCTGGTGGCTATGCTTGGGTCTCTAGATGACCCGGGTTCAATCGGTCCAAAGATGGCTGTCGCGTTGATCACAACTTTGTATGGGACACTAGTTGCCAACATGATTTGTCTTCCAATTGCCAATAAAATTTCAGTCAATACGTCAGAGGAAATCGCGTATAAAGATATGGTTGTTGCTGGGATGATTACCTTGCTTGATGCTCCAGATCCGGATGGTCTCGTTGACATGATGATGGCCCGAGTACCTCTAGGTATTTACGAAGAAGTTGATGCCGAAGCCCGTGCTGAAGCTGGATAGATCAAAGTCAATTTGAGGAGTATTCGATGGGCGAAATAGAAGATTTACAAGATGAAATTGCTGGTTTAGAACTAGAAAAATCCACTATGGTAGAAGGTTGGATGGCTACCTATGGTGATATGGTAACCCTTCTGTTGTGCTTTTTTGTTTTGTTGTTTGCTTTTGCAACTATTGATGTTCAAAAGTTTAGGGAGCTTGTTATCTCTTTGAAGGGTACCTTAGGTGTGTTGAATGAGGGAGAACGTCTGTTTATGCCGGGAGATGTTCCAAAACCTGAACCGAGTTCCGGTCAGCCCTCACCCTCTGCTCAGATAGCATCACCAGTTCCTCCCCCACCGGGGCAAGCAGAGAAAGGTAACAAAGGAGAAGGGGATCAAACTGTTCGAGAGTCATTCCAATCGGGGGCTGGCGAGGTGCTTGTTCTCCCTCAAGCTGCCAAGTTTGAAGAAGGCTCGGATGAGCTTACTACAAATTTTAAGCAGGTTCTGGATGAACTGGTGCCTTTGATAAAAAGTTATAAAAATAACGAAGTGTCTGTCGTGGGGCATGCGGATCCAAGGCCGGTTAGAAGTCCTATGACTCGGTCTGACGGTTCTCAGGTGACTTCGAACTGGCAGCTGGCTGCAGATCGAGCCTACAAAGTTATTGACTATTTTGTTAATGAACATGAAATTTCCGAGCATCGATTCTCGTTAGTTGCGTACTCAAGTCATAAGCTGGAAGCGAAAAAGCTTGAGAACGAAAGTGATTACCGGCGCGTGGATATTATATTTCGTCCGAAATTTGATCCCACGCAGATGGAATCGATCAGTGCCCTCCAAGAAAAACAGCAATGATTATGCGGAAGGCAATTATAAATTTCAATCTCAACATGTTTTAAGGAGATTCTTGATTATGTCGTATGCTGGATTTAGGGGTGTTATATTCTTATTAGTTTTGTTTATGGTTGGTTCTGTTTTGCTGCTGGTGGGTTGTGGTGGAGGTGATGGGCCTGTGGCTTATGCCTATTATGATTTCTCTGATTCTGTTATCGTTAACTATTTTGATTCAGAAGGCAATAAAGGCTATGTTAGCTTGAAATTAACTGTGGAACTTCCAGAAGGGGGTCTCGTCACAATAGGGACCATGTCACAGCGTATACGTCATGCTACTGTGTTGTACCTCAAGAATATGGACCCCGCCGAGCTAACCAATTATATTGCTTCTGATCAGGAGGCTTTAGCAGATGGTATTAAGGATGCCATTGGTGAGGAAACTAAGCAGGAGAACCTTGGAATTAACAGGATTTTGTTTCGCGACTTCGTAATGCAGTAATCCACAGGTTTAGGAGTGATGGATGGAAGAAAAAGTT
>Ga0066843_10000443_pt1 | contig 13319 bp, 9 predicted proteins | sample ETNtaG_15_FD_66663 | JGI IMG/M metagenome (GOLD analysis project Ga0066843, IMG submission 66663) | Marine microbial and viral communities from oxygen minimum zone, Eastern Pacific Ocean - ETNP201302PF89A | ecosystem: Environmental > Aquatic > Marine > Oceanic | place: Pacific Ocean: Eastern... | reverse complement strand
TTTTGTATTGAAGATTCAGGGAATTCACCCCTCCCAGCAATCAATTGCAATAAATTTGTGGTACTTTTACGTATATTGTGTTCCTTTTTTCTTAACGCTTTTAAAAGTTCGGAGGTGGCAATTTTGCCAATCTGACTTAAAGCATAATAGGCACCGTCATGTTCACGTTCATCTGCAAGTTTTTCGATTAGAGGTGTCCATCCATGCGAACCAATTTGTTTAAGTGCTTCTGCGACATCATCGCGAAGCTCAGGATTATCTAATTTGTCAATTAAAGATGCAACAGTTCTAACGCCAATTGGTCGGACTTTTCCTAATGACTGAATTGTTTCTTTGTGTACTTCTTGGTAGTTTCTATTTTCGAGTGCCCAAAGCAAAGTTCGAGAGCTAGCATGAGCCTCAATTGATGTAAGTTGTGTAATGATTTTTACTCTTCCTTCTCTAGTTTGCTCTTCTTTTAACTCAGTATCTAATCTTGCAAGTTTTGCCTCTCGCGACTCACAGCCGAGAATTTTGAGTAGGCATAATACGAAAAAAATACTCAACGGCGTTTTGAATTTCATTTCGAACCTCTTGTTGGTTTTCATATTTCTCGATATATTACGCGGTTGCGCGTATTGCAATGACAGTAATATCATCTTGCTGTTGTGCGTTATCTGCATGTTTTTTCGCGTCGTTTATGATTTGGTCAATAATACCGTTAAGTGGCACATGATCAGGTAAATTTGAAAGTAACGTGTCTAATTTATCCGTGTCCGCGTACATGATGCCGTGTTCATCGATTGGCTCAATGATACCGTCAGTCATTAATATAACTAAGTCGCCTGATTGAAGTTGTATTTGTCGAGCTTGATACTCAATTGGATGTTTCATTCCGAGTGGGAACCCAAAATGTTCCAATCTTTCCACTGTTTTGTTTCGTACTAGGATTGGGTAAGCATGATGTCCTGCATTAACGAAATTAAATGTTTGGTCCTCAGGATTCAAAAATCCGAAAATCATGGTTACGTTTGTGTCCTGTTTCATTCGAGTTGAGAGGATACTATTGACTTTCTCGACAATATGTGTTGGTGATTGGGAGTTTTCTTCTCGAGCCGCCATGTGTAAAACGCCATTTGTCATTACAGCATTCATCGCACCCTGCATTCGTTTGCCACTAACATCAGCAATGGCAACGCCAATGTCAGCACTATCTTCATGGACAATATAATCAAAGAAGTCACCCCCAACCTCGCTAGCGGGAAGGCACGTTCCAGCAAATTCAAACTTCGGTGTTTCAGGAGGTGTTTTAGGTATTAAATCTAGTTGGATATTATGGGCATCCTCTAGTTCTTGTACGGCCATACTGCGATATTCACTGATTTCTCGGCGTTGTTGTAATCCTTTTATGGTCTGAGTTCCGCCTCCTCCTAAAGCTACAATAGCGAGAAAAGCAATTAGGCCAAAAAAGGTTCTACTTTGGAGGAAAGGAGGTGGTGTAACCTCAATCACTAAGCGGGTAGGTTCTGAATAATTCAGTTCCGGATCAACAAACTGTACTTCGAAAGTATAGGACCCTGCTCGTGGAAACACATGGTCATAAACAGTTTCTTTTGTGATGGGTTCCCATGTTCCTGTGTTGTTGCTATCAATTACTCGGCACCGGTATTGTCTTTTGTCAAACGGAACTTTGTAATCAACGACACTGTACTCAATAGTAGCACGGCTTTTTGCTGGAATCTTGGGAAAGTCAACTATGCCAGCATCATTTTGGTTGTCTTTTTTATTTGTGCGTACGGAAACAATACGAACTTGTGATGTATACTTACCACGGTTGTATTGTGTAAGACCATTTTCTGTTCCGAACCACAATGAACCGGATGAATCTTGGTAAATAGCATTGACCGTATTATTTGCTAGACCGTCTTTCGTGCTGAGTTGAGTCCATGTGCCTTCCATTGGATTATGTACTGTTACTCCACCAGCGATTGTGCCGAACCAAATCCGCCCATCTGGTGTAGTATAAATGGTACGAACAGCGTCACTAGCTAATCCCCCTCCTGTTGAACGAGAGGTGACATTAATCATCGATTTGCCATTGTATCGTGATAGTCCACTATTATCTCCTCGTGAGTAATGTCCTGTAGCTAACCAAACAACGCCATCTGGTTGGCAGTAAATAGCGTTCACCCAGTTATTAACTAAACCATCTTTAGTTTGAATTGTTTTGACAATTCGATTGTTTTCATACAGAATAGCTCCGTTTTCAGTTCCAACCCAAATTGAATTATTGATTCCTTTAGCAATAGTCCGTACATCGTCATCAGGTAGGCCATTTTGATCGTTTATTGTTGAGAAAGATGTCCCATCATAGGAAGTTGCCCCTCCCCCGCGAGTTCCAAACCAGATTGAATTATCTGAATGATGGTAGATGGTACCAATATGTCGGTGACCTAATTGGCTCTGATTATACCTGTCTTGGATTTTTAAGTTGGTTGTTGAACCTGAGCTGTTTATTTTGTATCGTGCTGCTCCCTGTCTCTGAGTTCCCAACCATAGAGAACCTTCCGCGTCACTCTGAATGGTTGTAACATTACCTGTCACATCAACAGAGCTGAAACGTTTACCGTCATATAGGGCGATTCCACCGCTAGAGGCTGCGACCCAGAGCTTTTTGTCTTTTGATTCATGAATGGCTATGATATTGTTATTTGGTAAACCGTCTTTGAGATTAAAATTGATAATCCCTTTCTCATCGTAGCTGGATACGCCGTCTCCTTTCGAGCTAAACCAGATAAGTCCATCAGGTGTGCTGTTGATAGCACTGAGAGATGCACTGACTAAGCCGTCTTCGGGTGTAAACATTATGAATCCATTTCCATCGTATTTGGTAATTACTCCAGTGATATTACCACTCCATCTTTCGAATATGCTTGTTTCTTGGGGGGTACTAGCGAACCAAATAATGCCTTCAGAATCCCGAAAGATGGCTCTAATTCTATTAGACCATAATCCATCTTGAATAGTGAATACTTCAGATATCCTCTGGCCATCATAGTGGGCAAGACCGCTTTCAGTTCCAAACCACATCCCTTTATTTCCGTCGCTGCATATTGCTCGTACACGATGGTCTGGCAGACCATCGGCCATGGTTAAGACTTCAACAATTTTCTTGCCGTTAAAGCGAGCAACACCTCCATTGGTAGCAAACCACGTGTCTCCAACTGGGTCACTGTTAATATCATTTATGTGGTTATCAGGAAGTGTTCCAATTCCTAATTCCCTATGTTCTTTTTGCATGTAACTTTGGAATCGGTTTTTATTGGTATTGTACTGAATAGCACCCATATCTGTACCAAACCAGAGATCCCCATTTCTCGTCCGATGAGCCGAAAGAACATTGTCACCGATTAAATTGGAATTTTCAGTAGTATAGTTCTGGAAATTCCTGCCATCATAACTCGAAATGCCTTTGTTAGTAGCAAACCAGATGGTTCCACCTAACCCATCAGTTTGTAAACCTTTTCCTTTTTCAGCTCCGCATATTGCTCGGACCTGATTACTCACGAGTCCATCTGCTTTTGAAAAGTTATCAAAAAACTTACCATCGTATCGTGAAACTCCGTCGTCCGTCGCGAACCATATCGAACCGTTTTTAGAAATGTAGATATCGTTGACGTTTCTATGTGCGAGACCGTCCAAGTTACTATATTTGCGCCATGTACCTTTTTTTGTTGGTGCAAACTGGAAATCAGCATTTTTTATCTTGGTATTGCGTTGGACAGATACTTTCTTGCCTGAATTGTAATAGGCTTTCTTCCCTCTAACGTGAGAACGAATAGTGTATTGGCCTGTTTTGAGATTAATAAATTTATAAACACCATCCTCATTACTCAATGCTTTAGCCGCAACTTTTCCGTCCCTGATCGCTTCAACGACTGTCGATGTGTGCGGGGTTTTCTTATCAAGCATTGTGATTCGACCTTGGACGTGGACTGACTCTCGCAAGACTAGGTTAACCTTGTATAAGTTGCCTTTATTGATTTTGATTCCTGTTTTCCATGTACCAAGGTTTCCAAGTGTTGCTGATAGGTTGCAGGTGCCGTCTCCTGGAAACAAGATAAATTTGTATTTTCCATCATAGTCGGTTGTTGTCTCTATTTGAGTCTTACTGCTTCGGATTAAGCGAACTTTGGTTCTGGATAGAACTTCGCCATTAGTGTCAGTAGCTGTTCCAGAAATTATAGTGGCTTGCTGATGGGGTAAGACTCGTAGTGCGAATCCCCACGGTAAGGATTTTCCAAGATGAAACGTTGCAGGCCCGTCAGGGTTAAACTCTATGTCTTCAAATGAGAATTCTGAAGCTCTTCTTGCTACTTTGACAAGGACATAGTTATCTCCAGACTTTAAATTTACATCTCTTAGCAGGTCAGAATCAAAGGCCATTGATTGCATCGTTTGATTTCTATATAATCGAGCGCCGTTAACCCAGATAGCGATCGCCCCATCAACTCCTAATCCAAAGTCAACGGTTTGTGCTTGGGTTGTCCTGAGTATGCCGAAAGCATAAGCAGTTGCGCTCTCATCGCTGCCGATAGCGTCCACAAAATCGACGGCATTACCTTTAGCAATGTATTGTTGGAAGAGAACAGTACGACCTTCGGTTGTGCTCGCTGAGTCTCCTGCACCCAAGCCGATTTTTGCAACTTTGCTCTCGCCTCCTTCAACTGCAGAGTTTAGGAAATCCGCGTCTAAGGTCGAAGGAGAAAAAGGACCACCAATAACCCAGTCTTTGACATATTGCTGGCCAATTTTGGAAAGGTCATTCACACTAGCGTCAGCGTAGCTAAATCGAGCTGCTGAGATTAACAGAACAGTAAAAATTAGAAATATTTGTCGCGTCATCTGCGATCCTCCCACTTTTATATGAGACTTTCGTAATTAAAGGTGCACATAGCTTCAATTAGAAGCGAATTGCGTTAATTATTGAGGATTTAAGATTGATTAAAAAAAACAAGTGCCTCTTCCAAGGAGTCAAAAATTTCAACGCCTTCAATGTGTTCCATGATGTTCATTGTCTTGATGATCAGCATGCATGGATCAGATATCTCGCACAAGCAGAATTTCTGTTGCTTCTGTTCGCCTTCCAGCATCACACTGACTATTGTGGCGATCCCCCTGCTGCTTGTCAGTGTTACCTGTCCTAAGTTAATTACTACCTTACCATTTCCAATCTGATTATATGCTGCTCGTACAGACTCTGCCGTGTGCCGATCGAGATTATTTTGAATACTAAGGACAGATACATCTCCGATTTGTTCAACGGCAACATTGGAACCATAATTCTGCATAACTCTACTCCTTATACTATGTTCACATTACTCTTGTTCATGTAATATTGTCACGGTAGTGGTTGTTCCCTCTCCCTCTTTGCCTACAATTTCCACATCGTCGACCAGAGATTTCATTAAGAATAATCCCCAGCCTGATATTTCCTGTTCCATAGTCTTGAATAACTCAAATTGCTCGTCCAGATCTGGTTCGTCAAAGTTGGGGCTGACGTTCCCTAAACCTGAATCTTTTACACTGACGCTAAGTGATTCCTCATTGTATTCAAAAGTTATCTCAACGTTTTTTGTTGGGTCGTAATCGTTTCCATGATCCATGGCATTGATGCAGGCCTCGTTAACAGCAATCTTGAGTTTGTTTAGTTTTTCATATGGGATCTCGTGTATCCTTGCCATTGCGCCAACAGCTTCAACAACAATCTCTTCGTAGCCGGGAATACTTGGTACGATGGTGCTTACTTTGCCTGTTTCCATTTGTTTCCTTAAGTTTGTTATGTGGAATGTTGAAATCGATATACTAAGTATATTATAGGAGGATCATGAGAGAATATATTCCATATTGGATTTGTTTGCAAGCTGTTTTTTTTCGTTTTTATGTTAGGGTGAATTTAACCGTGCTATTTTTTCGCACACTTAGGCTGAAAAACACTTTGTAATTCAGAAAAACATATTCAATTTGTGATATTATAGACTATATTATTTTAACTAAGATAAGGGGTAGTCATTATGGCAAAAACAGCCCGAGCTGTTATCGCGCATGGACAAGATTTTGATATCCGAGAATACCCTGTACCTGATCCAGAACCAAATACTATTTTGTTGCGTCAGGAGTTGGCAGGTATCTGTGGTACCGACCTGCATAATTGGCAAAACGGTATTCGGGGTGAGATGTTGCTGGGACACGAAAATGTTGGCATTATCGAATCGATCGGAAAAGGAGTTACAACCGACTATTTAGATAACCCTATTAGCCAAGGGGATAGAATTGTCTTCGCTCCAGGTGTAAAAGGTGGTTATGGAGCTTACGGATTCCGGCAGGATGCGGATAATCCTCCCCATTTTAGTGGTGGGTTTGCGGATTATATATATCTGAGCATCCCGAACACTTGTTTTTTGAAAACGGACGCGCCACCGGAGATCAGCGTCCTTACCGAGCCGTTTGCAGTTGGTGTTCACGCCGTAATGCGAGGAGGTGTCCAAATTGGGGACACGGTAGTGATACAAGGATCAGGCGCCATCGGATTAGTGACCTTAGTCGGAGCTAAAATCAGCGGAGCAGCCAAGCTGATTATGGTTGGAGGGCCAGCTGGTCGGTTGGAATTGGCCGAACGAATGGGGGCGGATGTTACTATTAACATTGAAGATGTAACATCTGCTGAAGCCAGAACTGAATTGATCAAAGAACATACGCCGCAGAAAGAAGGAGCGGATGTTGTCTTTGAATGCGCTGGGTTTTTGTCGGCCACGCCAGAAGGTTTAGGTTATGTCAAGTTTGGTGGGACCTTTGTTGAGGTTGGACACTTTGTCGATATGGGATCGATCCAACTTAACCCGAATCAGTTACTGATGCGAAAAAATCTGCGGTTAGAAGCTGTTTGGGGATTTCAGTACGAGCATTTTATCCGCGGGTTACCTATACTGGAAAAGGCGGAATTTCCGTTTGCCGATATGATAAGCCATGTATTGCCACTTTCTCGTGTTGGTGAAGGATTTGAAGCCCTAAATGGGAGTTATCAGTTGGATGATCAGACAACCATCAAGATTGCTATTAAATCTCAATCATAGGATTGTCAATAAAGTCTGGCAGTAATTGAAGTTGGTTGTTTAATCAATAGAAATGGTTCTGCCACTAGCTGCAGATTGGTAGCCTGCGGTAATGACAGCAATCGACTGTGCGGCCAGAGCTGCATGCATTTCCCCCTCTTTACCTGCCTCAACAGCGTCGATAAATGCACTAAATTCACGGTTTTGCCAACTTTCGTCGCCGGTTGATATCCATGACTGTTTCGGCAATAATTCAACTTCATTTTGTGTGTGTTTCCACATTCCCATTGGATCCCGCGGGTGTGGGTCTGGGGATTGGAATGGAGTTTCATCGGCACAGATCTGCAAACGGGATTGATATGGATCGAATACCATTGTCTTTTGGGTCCCTACCAGATAGAGTCGCTGGATTCCGCCTTTGGGGTGACTCATCCATCCCATGCGCCCACCAGTAATAGTGGCGGTAATATCATCTTCCATTGACATCATCAAGACACCAAAGTCTTCAATGTTACATTCACTATGTTCTTCGAAGAAGTAGTTGGCAGTAACGCCGGAAACAGTTTTAACTGCTTTATTCGACAACCAGTTAATAATGGATACTGCATAAACACCAATATCGAACATTTCAGGTTTAGCCTGAATAAAAGTGTATTTATCTCTTGACGATTGCTCCTGACGTTTGCGACCCACCGGAGCAGTTCCCGGATGACCTTTGGCAAAGACGACGTCGCAATGCATGGCACGTAGCTGACCAATTTCCCCGCTCTCGATTGCCTTTTTGGCCAATTGTGCCCATGGGCAATAGACATTACTAAACATCTGGCTGGTAACACCTGAAGACTGAACAGCTTGAACAATTAATTCTGCATCTGTTACGGTCAAGGCCAATGGTTTATCTAAATAAAGGTGTTTCCCTGCTTGAGCGCATTTTTTCCCAATGATCCCCCGCCTTTCCATCTCTACACATAGACTGACAATATTTACATCTGTGAGGGCTAAAGCTTGATCCAAATCAGTAATATAGGGTAAATTTAACTCATCTGCCAGTTGCATGTTGAGCTCAACTCGATCGGCAGGGGCGTCTAGCTCATCTGAACAGGCAATGAGTTGACAACGCGGATCAGCTGCGAACATCAGAGCGTAATTTTCCTGATGCGTCCGGTAGCCACCTAGTAAAAGTACACCGTACTTGTTGTTTGCCATTTTTATACCTTCTCCCATTTAACCCATTGCCCACTATCCATTGATTTTTGAACTAGTTGGTTTTGATCTGTTGTCTCGGTTAGGTCGATTATGAACTCTTGGTTATGATGTCGGCTAGGTGGTGTTTCATGGTAAATTGTGCCTTTGTTGCCAATCAGTTGGAGGTCAATTGAGACTGTTTGATCCGTCGCAACCCGGTTGACGCTTAGCACCGCCGTTTGACCTCCTAGATATCGGATCATGGTAGTTAGTTGAATACTATCGGGACTTCTTCTCGCCTGTATGGATTCTGGTGATGAAGGCATCCATAGGTTGGCAAGTGTTATCAGGATATTGGTTGCATGTTCAATGCTGATGTCTTTAACGGGAAGCTGGAGCATAGACCGCAAAAACACTGGACTACCAATTCGCCCGCTATCAATCACCGATTGAATTGATTTTTGAAGTGATTGCATGATCAAATCCTTTCGTCATATAGAAAATTTAAATCCCTTTTTCGCCATGTAAGCCAACTAGCTGTACGTTCAGATTTTAGCCCATACGCAGACTTCGATCCATCAGTGGTATATCTAATCTGGTATTGCCCTGTTTGTGAGATTCACGTATGGCAATAGCAATTTCTAAAGTTTCTCTGCCGAATTCTCCTGGACAGATCTCTTCAACGCCTTTTTCGATCGATAGACAAACGCCTTCGATTGCATCAACCATGGAACTCCGCGGGTACCATGGGTTTGGAAATTGGGTTTGGATGGGCGCATTGGTTTCCGGATGCGCTGTCCACAATTCAAACTGTGCATGTGCGTTCCGTGAAATAATGCGTCCTTTTTCACCAACGAATTCGATTGTCCAGCTAAGACCTGTTCTTTCAGCATGAGAATTCATTATTGCCCTGATACCGTTCTCATAGACAATGTATCCAGAACCGGGAATGTCTGCATGACTTTCTGCCTGTTGATCGTTGTCCAATACACCAAAGACCCATTTTGCTGGTGCACCAGCGAACAGGCGAAAGAGAGCAAAAGTATGACTCTGCAAGTTCGACAGGCTGGCAGGACTGTGGCATATCATGGATCGTAAATTCCCAATCACACCGTCAGCGATGACTTTGCGTGCGTTAGTATACCAATTATACCAGTTCAAGTGACAGGCCATTGACAAGATAACATTATTTTTTTGGCAAGCTTGTATCATGACATCAGCTTCTGCCAGAGTACGGCACATAGGTTTAGTGGCGAATATGGCTTTGACTCCCATTTCTGCCAGTTCAATAACGATCTCAGCACGAGGTTCCGGTCGGGTAGTGACAACCACAACATCCGGTTGTTCTTTCTCAACCATCTGACGGTAGTTCATGTAGAGAGCTTCAATTGCCCATCTCTGCTTGAAGTCGTCCAGTTTTTCCGGATCCGAATCAGCAGCAGCAACCAGATCTATTCCATGGGCCTCGATCATGGCAGGTGCGTGTGCCCATGGCCAGGGATAATGCGGCATACCAATATGTTCATCGTCAATGGTACTTCCCATCCGGCCGCATCCTACAACGGCACCTCGATAAGTGTGTTTGGGTCTTCTGTCCGCAATGGCGTTAAATGCTTTTCCTCTTAGTTCTGCCATCTATTCTCCGTTTGCTATCGTTTTTTTGCTATTGTGATGATATTAGAGATTAGAATACGTTGGAATTTCCTTATCAGGAATATAGAGATGATTCTGGCAAATGTGTTTTTACTCTTAAAAAATTGAGAATCAAAATAACAGCTCGTTTGTCAAAAATATGCCATATAGAATCTAGCGTGGTTGGTATTGTGATCGAACCGGTTCCTTCAGGGCTCTTTCAAACAGATCATTCCATTCGTCAGTACCATCATCGTGCCAAGGATCCAAATATACACCTTCTACGTAGGCAGGTCCCTGACCAGAAGTAAAGAATCCGTATCCCTGAGACGAAGCCCCCATATGAATACAACTTCCGTCAGGATAGACAATAGTGCTGATAATCCTTGGTTGCGGGTGGTTATAAAGATTCCCCTTTGTCAGGAATGGTTCGAGCTTTTGGGTAGGAACTCGGTAACGCTCTACCTCTTCCAAATCAACTGTTACACCTAGGCCAGGTTCCTCTGGAACGGTATGGTGACCATCAGTAACCTTAATATTCTTAGTCAACAACTGGTTACTATAAAGATTAATACATGTAATCGCTGGCCAAGTGGCATGTGTTAATACTGCGCCTAAATGTGCCGCCCAAGTTGTTGTCAGGCCATTTCCAACCAGTTGCAGCCAGAATGGTTTATCAGCTTCCGCACTCAAAAAACCTTGTCGTATAGCTTCCGATTTACCAGCACAGATGACATATCCGTCGCACACTTTTTCTTGGACTCCTACGAGATAGGGAGGACTGCCGAAGTGCATGGCAACTTGGCTATTAATTTCCCGTCGAATTTGTTGGTTTCCTGGTATATCATCTTGAGGTATAGGTGATTCAAAAATGGCCACAATATCGTATTTTTCAAGTTCGTGGATAACCGGAATAGCGCTTTCTGCATTTTGGAGAGTGCTATTAGGATCAAGATCGAGTTTGAAATCTGGAGGAACCACAGCATTAATTGCGTCAACCTGTTTAACAATGTCTTGCCAAGGACGGGGCTTCAATTTAAAACTGGTATACCCGTTTTCAACTGCGTCTTTGGCTTCTGCCGCCCAATCTGCTGGTGATGCGTCAATAGACCACCAAGAGATTGGAACCTGATCCCGAATTTTTTTGCCCAATAATGCATAGACAGGGACTTCTAAGATTTTACCGACAACATCAAACAAAGCCATTTGTAATCCCGCTCCTAATGAATCGTCGTTCATCATTTTTGCTGGATTTTGACCAATAACTTTGGCTGTCGATTCATCAGTCACTCGGGACCAAGTGTAATGGATGACTGTTTCACCCCATCCAACATGGCCTGTATCTGTAGACACTTTACACAATTCTAAAATAGACCAGTTGTATACTTCCCGCTCCGTGATTCGTTGCTGTCGCGCTGTAAAGGGAACATCTACGATGATGCGTTCTATATCTGTGACTCTCATACCAGTTTCCTTCTATCCGGTTTCTGTATCTGATTGAATCTAAGAATTGCCCTAATTCATAATCTCAAAATTGATTGATCCTGTCAAGTTGATAAAGCAATTTTGAGCTTTCTATTATCGTCCGGATCAACTATAATCAGATGCCGGCCGAAGGTGATTCCAGTTCTTTATTTTCAAAATTCCAGGGACTAGAGATTTTGTTAAGTTGTTATTCGAGTTTCCGAGGCTTTTGGAGAGAGATTGTCTTCATTGATTGTTTAGATTCTGGTCTAAATGTATCACTGCTAAAAGACGTGACTACTAACAGTAGTTTTCGATTCTACAGGAACAAAAATGAGCAGACAACAGTTGTCTAAAGGTGACTGCCGAAATGTCTTGGTTGTTGCCATTACACCACGAAATGAAGATCGACAGGTAGACTTGGATGGAGTTCGGCGAAACTCCCGTTACTTAATTCAGAATGGGGTAACCTTCATCATGCCTGAATGTGGAACAGGCTTGGTTTATGATGCCAGTTTAGCGGAATACGAAGCTGTGGTTGGAACGTTTATCGATGAAGTGGGGGACAAGTCTCATGTCGTTCCCGGCATCGGTCCGGGGTTTGGGCGGTCCTTGGAAATGGGTAGCATTGCCAAGGACTTAGGTGTGGATGGCGTGATGATTATGCCAGTAGTTGGTCCCGCTTCTGCTACGGGAGTTTATAATGGTCTGAAAGCAATTGCTGAGAAAATAAAGCTGCCAACGATTCTCTATCAGCGTCGGTTGGACATTATGACAGTTGATGATGTCATACGCCTTTGCCAATTAGATGAGATTGTTGGATTGAAATACGCAGTTGATGATATAGAGGCTTTTAAGCAAATTTCAGAAAATGCTGGAGATCAAGCAGCCATGACCTGTGGTATGGCGGAGGACCCGTGTATCGATTATCTAGAGAACGGCGCTATTGGCTTTAGTTCAGGAATGGCGAATTTTGTTCCGCGAATGAGTTTGTCCTTGTTGCAAAATTTCATGTCTGGAAACAAAGATGAAGCTGAGCGTCTGCGAAATCTGATGATACCGTTTGAGGATTTTCGTGGTGAGAACGGTGCGCAATATAGTAGTTCTGCTCTGCACTCTGCTATGGATTATATTGGCTTGTCCGGTGGGCCGGTAATTCCTTTTGCTACAGATGTCAGCAGCAAAGATTTACCACGAGTTCATGCCATTATGGATACGTTGGTGACTGAGGAAAAAACTTTAGAGATATAGTTAGTATCTGCCAGAAACCAGAAGACATCTTGATTGTATTGCACGATAGAACTTATCTGAAGTGTTTCTAATAATTGATTCAAAAAAGTGCTGGGAAGTAGCAGAGCAACCTCGCGTTTCCCTCGTGATCTATGTTGTTTTAACTAAGCTTTTTTTATGATACTAATTGTGACTAGTTATAATAGAATTACTGCGAACATTCATAAAAGGAGTTGTCAATGAAAGTGCATATAAGTGACTTATCATCTGACGTTATCGAGCAAGATTTGCATGGGATTTGTTTTAAAACGATTCGGTTGTGTTACGAAGACGATGCTGATTTTAATAAAAACACTTACGATTTGAATATCAATGTTGATACCGATTCAAGGCGTGTTCATTTGGTCAAAGGAGTTACGTATGCTGATGAAATGGGGAATTGCACTAACCGAGATATTGAAAAAATAACCAAAACACAATGGATTCGAAAAGAATTTTGGATCCATCAGCCGGAAGCTGATAATGCCCAATTATTAGTGTACATTAAGAGTAAGCCAAATGCTGATAGTCGCTTGCATATCATGGTTAATGAACAGAAGACAATAATATTTGAAGAAGTTGAGGGGCGAGAATATTGGGATGCCTGTTGGACTTCTATACCAATCCCTGTTGACATCTTACGTGTTGGTTTAAACACATTTATTTTGCAGGCCGAAG
>Ga0066843_10000432_pt1 | contig 13453 bp, 11 predicted proteins | sample ETNtaG_15_FD_66663 | JGI IMG/M metagenome (GOLD analysis project Ga0066843, IMG submission 66663) | Marine microbial and viral communities from oxygen minimum zone, Eastern Pacific Ocean - ETNP201302PF89A | ecosystem: Environmental > Aquatic > Marine > Oceanic | place: Pacific Ocean: Eastern... | reverse complement strand
GTTCTAAAGCAAAGGGAAATGCGGGGGACCTATTCGGGTACCTTTTGGGTAAGCTAACCTAGTAAAATGTCGTCCTCTCATCCCGGATTTTTTTGTAACTTTGTAAAAATTAAATCTATAAATTATGAAAACAAAAAAGTGTCATTTATTATTTTGTGTTGCGTGGGTAGCTGGTTTTATTTGTTTGATGTATCATACTTTTACAAAAGATGGGTTGGATCTAATTCCAACACTTACAGCGTATGCTCTTTTTCTAATTGCTGCGGCAATGGGATGTTGTTGTAATTCGTCGTGCTGTAAAACAGAGGATTGATAAATTTATTCTTTGATGTTTTGAGTTGACAAAAAGGTTAGCGTTTAGCTTCCCTTATCATAGAGTTCTTAAAATTGTTTTTTCTTTGCATCTAATATTTTTTTGTCATTACTTCTAAGATATTCAAGAATAGATCTTGTCTCATTCTCTGTTAAATTTTGATTGGTCATTGGAGATGCGTATTCTATGAGTAGTTTTTTTGCTGCGGTATTTTCTTTAACCATTTGTTCAGGATTCATAATCATATTCATTATCCATTCTGGAGTTCTTCTTTTTGTAACCCCTGTCAATTCTGGCCCTATAAGTCTTTGGTTTAATTTGTGGCAAACAGAACATAGATTATTAAATATTATTTTCCCCTCTTCAGCCATTGCTTCATTGATTTGGCTACTTATATCTAATTCCGTTATTGGCCCAACTCCTTTATCTCTCATTGGATTAATTTCTTTTCCTTTAATAACTACTTCTGGGTTCTTTACGTTCTCTACGCAAGATAGTAGAGTCATGGATATAAATAATACAACGGATATATTTTTCATTCTCTTTCTTTAAGATTAATATTTAATTTCAAGATTAATACAAATATACTTAAAGTAACTAATTCAGAAAGAAAATTATATCTGTTATAGAATATAAATAAAGAGGTGTTTTTAATTGTTGATCTTTATAAAATTTCACTCTGTTCTTGTTCTATAGATATGATTATTTATATTTGCAGTTTTGCATATTTGATTATTATGAGGTTAATATTACCAATAAAAATATTACTCTTTTTCGTTTTAGCATATTTTATTTACAGTTTTGCTGTATATACTCAAGTAATGCATACAAAAGAGGCAAGAAAGAAAATTTCTACTTTAGCTATTGAGGGTAAGGATATTTTTCAGAAAAATAATTGCATTTCCTGCCATCAGATATATGGTTTAGGCGGATATCTAGGACCTGACCTAACTAACACAATATCAGAAAAGGGCGAAAAATATGCAGAAACATTTATCAGAAATGGAAGCAGTAGAATGCCAAAATTTGATTTAAGTGATGATGAAATTAATGCACTTATAGAGCTTTTGAAAGAGGTTGATTCTTCAGGGGAATTCCCTATATTAGATTTTGATGTAAATTGGTATGGTACAATTGAGAAAAAGAAATGAAAAAACAAATAGGTTTGTCTTTCGTTAAATTAGCTTTATTCTCTCTTTTAGGAGCTTTGTTTTTTGGTTGTATAGGAGCCTTTCAGTATATATTACCAGATTTTTTAAAAGAATTTTTCCCCTTTCATAAAATAAGACCACTGCATGTATCCTTAGTAGTAGCTTGGATCTTTCTGGCTTCTGTAGGAGCAATATATCATGAGTTACCCAAGATATTAAACAAACCTCTTTTTAGTAACAAATTGGCTAATTGGCATTATTGGATATTCTTAATTACTGGAATCATAATTATTATTAGTTATTTGTTTGGGTATTTTGGTGGTAGAGAGTATTGGGCTTTCTCGCCAATTTTAGCAATTCCTATTTTAATTTCCTGGATATTCCTGATAATTAACTTCTTTATATCAATAAAAGATTTTAAATTAGAATCAAGTGCTGATAATAAAGGAAAAGCAAAAATGGTCTGGCCAGTTTACATCTGGATGTGGGCAACAGGTATTGTCTTCTTTTTTCTTACTTTCTTGGAGGCATATCTTTGGTTGATTCCTTATTTTAGAGAGAATATTGTTGGAGAACTTACTGTACAATGGAAGTCATATGGTGCACTTGTTGGATCTTGGAATATGCTTGTCTATGGTTTAGCAATTTATATAATGGAAAAAACAAGTTATACAAGAATTTCTTATAAGCCAATAACATATAGTTTGTTTTTTCTTGCTTTTATAAACTTACTTTTAGGTTGGTCACATCATATTTATATACTTCCAGCAGCAAAATGGATACGTCTTTTGGGATATGCAATTAGTATGACTGAGTTAATTGTTTTAGCTAAAATAATATGGGATTGGAAAGGGTTGATGAAACAAGGGAAGAAACATATAGACTCTATACCTTATCGTTTCTTGCTTGCTTCTGATTTTTGGATTCTCATAAACTTGATATTAGCTATCATAATCTCTATTCCTGCAATAAATGTTTTCACGCATGGTACTCATATAACTGTTGCGCATGCTATGGGTAGTACAATAGGTATAAATTCCATGATTCTCCTTGCATCTATTTTTTATGTAGTATTTGGAAATAGTAAAGAAGATTATAGTGAAACACAATTAAAACTAATTTACAGAGGATTCTGGCTTACAAATATATCTTTTCTTGTATTCTGGTCTTCTTTGATTGTTTCTGGAATATTAAAGAGTTACTACACTTTTCAGGGTCTCTTTTTTCAGCAAATAATGTATAAACTTCATTCTTATTTTGAAGTGTTTGTAATCTCAGGACTTCTTCTTTTTGTAGGTTTTGTAATGATTACTATTCCATTAATTTCTAAACTTTTTAATAAATAATTGATATTGCAATAATTCATATATTGACAAAAGTATTAAAGTAAATGGAAATGCGGTGGACCTTATGGTCCTAATTTCGAACTTTTTTATTTAACTAATCACCATATCCATACCTACTTTTAATGAAGGTTATGTTGTCAAAATGAAAATTAACTAACCTCTTGATGGGATTCTGAATAATACCTCCAATCTTGCAACCATGTTTTTTTGCTATGGCATGAATTTCATCTGACAAATAATATGCAACAGAACCAATAAAATTAATCTCAATGCTTTTATAATCTTTATAACATAAAACATGTAAATCAAAGAATTCATTCAGTCCTATATGAATAATATCTTTCATTATTGGATGATCTTTATTTTCAGAAACAAACGGAAAATATTTTGAGAGGTATACATTTGCTCTATCATTACCATAAATGTTTTCTTTAACAACAGTCCAATCAGCTTCATAATTTAATTTAAATTTCTGTCTAAGATCATTTGGAAGAACGTTATTAAGATAAAGATTCAGTATTTTTTTACCAAAATAATTACCAGAGCCTTCATCCCCAATTAAGAATCCTAAAGAAGGAGCATGTTCATTAATACGTTCTCCATCAAAGTGACATGAGTTTGAACCTGTACCTAAGATACAAGTTATATTAGGATTGCCATTATACATAGCATAGCAAGCAGCATCAATATCATGTTTCACAATTATTTCAGTACTCTTAAAGAATGCAGAGAGAGATTCTTTTATGATATTATTTTTATCTTCTGATGAGCATCCTGCTCCATAAAAGAAGACAGTTTCTATTTCCCCTTTATGTTTTTCTAAAGCAGAGTTTTTCAAATGTTCTAATATACTCTTCTTATCAATAAAATAGGGATTAAATCCTATAGTATCACATCTGAGAATAATATTCTCTTGTTCATCACACAAAGCCCAACTACATTTAGTAGAGCCACTATCAGCAAATAAAAACATATTTAAAAAATTAGTTTGCAAAGATAGTGTAATAATAAAAACTAATGAGAAACAAAAAGGGGTTGCTCACAAACAGGCACATCTATACACTTATAAAAAATAAGATATCTAAGAAATTGAAAATCACTGCATTTAAGGATCTTTTATTTTTTAGCGGTAAGTACTACTGTCTTTCATTACATAAAAGAACGGAATCATTGTTCAATAAATAAATTACCTCAAATAATTTTAATTTTTATTCTAGATAATCCTTTTTAAAAAAACTCGTTATTTTGTAATTATGAAAAACTATTTATCTCTCTTCATATTCCTTTTATTTATTACAAGTGTTTTTGGACAAGATAAACATACTATTAGTGGATACATTACCGATAAGAATAATGGAGAAAGTATAGTAGGTGCAAATATATATTGTACAGAATTAGATCTTGGAGTTACCTCAAATACTTATGGTTTTTATAGCTTAACTTTACCATCAGGATCATATAATATATCTTATTCTTTTATAGGATACCAAACTGAGAATAAGAATTTTCAACTCATTAATAGTAAGAAATATGATGTTGAATTTGAATTGTCGACAGTTAATATACAAGAAGTAGTTGTTACTGCAGACAAAAGTATTGTAGAGAAAACACAAACATCAATGATTGATATACCTATTGAACAAATAAAAACAATTCCTGCTCTCTTGGGTGAAGTTGATGTTTTAAAGGCAATACAATTACTTCCAGGAGTACAGTCCAGTGAAGGTTCGTCTGGTTTTTATGTTAGAGGTGGTGGTCCTGATCAAAATTTAATACTTTTAGATGGTGTGCCTGTTTATAACGCATCACATATTGGGGGGCTTTTTTCTGTTTTTAATGCAGATGCAATTAAAACAGTACGTCTTACAAAAGGAGGATTCCCTGCTCGTTTCGGCGGAAGATTATCATCTGTTCTTCAGATTGACATGAAAGAAGGTAATATGAAAGAGTTTAGAGGAGATGCAACAATTGGTCTAATTTCATCCAAGTTAACACTTGAAGGACCTATCATTAAAGATAGAACCTCTTTTATAGTAGCCGGAAGAAGAACTTATGCTGATCTATTTGTAAAACCATTTATGCCTGCAAGCACTAGTCTTACTTTATATTTTTATGATCTTAATGCAAAAATCAATCATAAAATATCCAAAAATGACCGACTTTATTTAAGTGCTTATATGGGTAATGATGCTTTTGGTGTGGATTATGATGGTAGTAGAGAAGGAGGTAAAGGAGGGGGCTCATCTGAAGATGGAACCTTAAATTTTGGATTAGGTTATGGTAATATTACTTCTACATTAAGATGGAATCATTTGTTTTCAGACAAACTCTTTAGTAATACTACTTTAACCTATAGTAGGTATTCTTTCCATACTGATTTTGGAAATTCAGCTACTCGATCTACAACGTTTGGGGATGAAAATTTTAATATTGATTACGGCTATTTGTCTGGAATTGAAGATTTAGGAGGAAGAATAGATTTTGATTATGCTCCTAATCCAAACCATAACATAAAGTTTGGAACATCTTATACTTATCATCACTTCTTCCCCGGAGAATCAAACTTAAACTTCTCAATTGATTTTCCTGCACTTGATACTCTGAATCAAGATGTTAATATTGATACAGTTATTAATTTTTCTGGAAATACCAATGTGCATGAGATGTTTTTTTATTTTGAAGATAATGTAAGAATTACCAATAGATTGAAAGCAAATATCGGCCTTCATGTTGGATATTATTCATTAGCAAATAATACATCAACTACAAATATTGGTTTAATGGAAAAGATTAACAATAAAACTAATTATAGCTTCCAGCCTAGAGTATCAGCTAGATATTTGTTAAGTGAAGATTGGTCTGTAAAAGCATCATATGCTAAGATGCAACAAAATATACATTTACTGTCTAATTCTTCAGTAGGGTTTCCTAGTGATATTTGGGTGCCAGCGATAGATAGTGTGCCTTCACAAACTTCTGAGCAATGGGCAGCAAATGTTACTACACAGTTATATAATGGAAAATTTGAATTGAGTTTGGAAGGCTATTATAAAACTATGAGCGATTTAATTGCTTATAAAGCTGGCTATTCTAATCTAGAAAGTGATGAATCTTGGGAGAATGCTGTGGAAACTGGTGGTGAAGGAGAATCTTATGGTGCTGAGATCTTCTTGCAGAAAAAGAAAGGTAAAACGACCGGATGGATTGGATATACTCTTTCATGGACAAATAGAAGGTTTGATAATATTAATTTTGGAGAATGGTATCCTTATAAATTTGATAGAAGGCATGATTTTTCATTAGTTATATCACATAAGTTTAATGAAAAATGGGATGTTGGGGCTACTTGGGTATATGGTACTGGTAATGCCCTTACTTTTCCACAAGGTGTTTATTTAGGAATGCCTCATAATAACCATTGGGATAATGGGATGTCTGCAGAACTTGTAGAATCTTATGGAAGCAGAAATTCTACTAGATTACCAGCCTATCATAGATTAGATTTTGCAGTTAATAAACATAGTAAAAAACAAAAGTGGGAAAGTACTTGGTCTTTAGGTGCTTATAATCTCTATAATAGGAAGAACCCATGGTTTGCATACTTGGCTTATGAAGACAATCAAAGGGTTGCAAAGCAAGTTTCTCTCTTTCCTATAATTCCTTCAATTTCTTATCGAATACAATTTTAATCATGAAATATATTATATACCTTACATTATTATTTAGTTTATGTTTTGTTTCCTGTGATATGGAAACGGTAATTGATTTAGACATTCTATCACATGAACCTGTTTTAGTTCTAAACGGCCTCTTAGATACGGACACTAATACACAAATAGTTGTTTCTCATTCAGTAGGTGCATTTTCTAATGGAACTCCTTCATTTATTTATAATGCTAATGTTTTACTTTATAAGGATAATCAATTTATAGATTCTTTATTGCCTGACATGACGGATCTAATTTATGTTCATTATGCGGATTCAGATTATAACACAGATTCATTGCCAATGTATTATTATAAAAGTAATCATATTCCAGAGAAAGACGCAACTTATAAGATAGATGTGAATCATTCAGATTATACTCCTATTTCAGCAGAAACATATATTCCAGATGATATTACTTTATATAATATTGATGTGGATACAACTTCAAATGAAGAAAAGATTAGTTTTACTTTTAGCTTTGATGATGATCCTAATCAGCAGAACTATTATCGTTTAAAGTTATTTACATCTTGTTTTAAGCAATGGGATGATTATGGATATGTAAATGAATGGAGATATAGAGGAGATGCACATATGATGTCAAACGACCCATCATTCCCTGGTGATATTCCTTGGGAAGGTTATACCTTTATTGGTAATAAAGTTGTTTTTTCAGATGCATTATTTAATGGGCAACAAAAAACCATTACTATAGATGTTGAGACTGATATGAAATATAGCCAGTGTGATACCGTAATTATTGAATTCTCTACTTTTAGTGATGATACCTATAGTTATTATAATTCATTAGGAAATCATTCAGAGAAAGGAGAATTAGGGCTTTTTGGAGGAGAGGTAATTCCTGTTTATTCAAATGTTGAGAACGGCTTAGGAGTTTTGATATCAGCTAATGCGCAACAGATTTTTTTAAAACCGTAATTAAACCCACACTGATTAGAGTGAGGTTTATTTTTAGTGGACCTCTCGGTCCTAAGTTCGAACTTTTTTAAAAGATTTGTGAGTCATTTTAAAATAAATAAATAAATTTGTATTAATGTTAATGAACCCAAATAGAAAAATAATTAATCAGGGCATTAGTATCCTAATGTTGCTGATTTATTTATTCGGTTCATCATCTATTTTTTCATTCCATAATCATGATTATCAGAAGTTATTATTTTGCGAGAACTTTTATTTGGATTCATCTTATGATTCCGATTGTTCTCATGATTCTCACATAATAAGCTTGAAAGAAAGGTGTGCTATATGTGATTATTTTTCTAATTCCGAGCCAGTAATATTAGATAGTAAAATTAAATCTAGTATCGAATTATTCTCTGTAAATTGGGGTCAATTATTTGTTTCACTTTACTTGGATGATTCAACAAACACCTTAAACAAATCACCTCCCTTCATAATATAGATCTTTAGGTCTAGATGTAAATTACATTTCTAGTCATTCTTAGCTTGAATAGTTAATAGAAGTTTTTTCCATTTTTAATTTATTTCAATTCTTATGAAGAAATACATTATTTCATCATTTCTTATGATGAATATTTTCACAACTTATTCTCAAACTACAGGTATTGTATTAGATGCTAATAATATGCCACTTAATGCAGTTAATATATTTCTTTTAGATCAGAATTTACTATTATTTAGCAATGAAGATGGTCAATTTATCACTGAATTAGATATTCCTAATAGTAGCTATATTAGTTTTTATAAGGACGGGTATTCCTCTAAGATTCTTAAGTATAAATCTGGTGTAGAATTAAAGATTATTCTTGAGAAACTTCATATTATTTTAGATGAGGTGGGTGTTTCCGACTCTTATTCTGAACTAGGAAATAGTAGACTAATTAATATTGAAAAAAAATCACTGAGTTCTCTAAATTCTATTTCTATGGTAGAAGATATTGCAGAATTAAGTGGCGTAGATATGATTTCTTCAGGATTAGGAATCCAGAAAATAGTTGTTAGAGGTTTGTCTGGAATGCGTGTTGTCACCTATTTAAATGGGATGCAGATCAATAATCAGCAGTGGGCAAATGATCATGGTATAGGGTTTACAGATTTAGGATTAACTGAAGTAGAATTAATTAAGGGTGCAAGTGCATTAAAGTATGGTTCTGAAGCGATTGGAGGGTTATTGTATTTTAAAGATACTCCATTTACCTCTAGTGATAAATTAAAAGGTTTTATTTTTTCAGGATTTAATAATAGTAGTTATTTAAGTAGTAGTAAATTTGGGATAAAATGGAATAAAAAGAGATTATATTTTAATCTATATGGTCAGTATTCGATCTCATCAGATTATCGACTTCCCAACAACACTTATCTTTTTAACTCAAGATTTCAACAGAATGCTATTAAATTTTCTTTAGGTTATAGATATAAGAATTGGCAAAACATCTTTAGATGTCAAATTCATGCTGAAGTTTCCGGTATCCCAGGACATGTTCATGAAGATCCTTCTGAGGTTGATCTAATAGAAATCACATCTTCAGAGTTAAGTCTAAGTACTGATTTTAAAGCTACCAGACCAACTCAGTTTGTAAAGAATCAGTTATTTATTTATGAATCTAATTATATGGTAAATAATTTTAAAGTTGAGTTTTATGCTGGGCATTTCATTAACAATTTAAAGGAGCATGAGAAATGGACTAGGCCTTCCTTTGACCTTAACCTTTCCAATACTCTTTTGTCACCAAGTCTAAGATATACTTCTGATAAATTATCTCTCCAATTAGGATCGCAACTTATTTTTCAAGACAATAAGAATAATATTAATGATAGGTTAGTTCCTGATGCCTCATCTTTTAATTTAGGGCCTTATATATTAATAGAGTATGAGAAAGATAATTTTGGTATAAACTCTGGTGTACGCTATGATTATAAAAGATTAACATCAGATGATCAGGTTTTAGGTTTAGATTATGATAATTCATTTAAAAGTACCAGCTTCTCTTCAGGCTTATATTATAGATTTATTGATCATATCTTTAGGATCACATTCTCTGGTGCTTACAGATCCCCTCATGTTTCTGAATTGTTTTCTGATGGTGTTCATCATGGTACTAGTAGGTATGAAATTGGAAATGAGCAATTGGATATAGAATATGCTAATCAGATAGATTTTAAGTATCAGTGGTCTACTGACCATTTAGGAATTATTGTAAATCCATTTATTCAAGATATATCAGATTTCATTTCTTTGAATCTTGCAGATTCGGTTATATCAGGATATAAAGTTTACAATTATATGCAGTACGATAAAGTTGAAATTAATGGGGTCGAGATGAACTTGCATTATCACCCACATCAATTACATAATTTACATTTTGAGCAATCATATTCTTTTTTGCAAGCTAAAAATAGATATAGTGAATATGGATTAGCATTAGTTCCTGCTAATAGTATAAAAACTAAAATATTATTTAACTTTAATGATTATGAGAGGTTATCAAAATATAGATTTGATTATATTTCAGTTTACCATATATATAAATTTAAGCAAGATAGTTATGCTGAATATGAAGAATTAACTGACTCGTACAATGTTATAAATTTTCAATTAGGCTTAAAGTTCAATTCTCAATTTCATTGTTCTTTAGGGTTAAATAATATTCTCAATGCAACTTATACACCACATATCTCAAGATTGAGAGGAATAGCAGGTGGGGTTCCAAATCCAGGGAGATCTCTTAACATTAACTTAAAATATGAATTTTAACTAAATACTCTGATGAGCTTTAAATAAGCGAAACACCTAAATTTAGGTGTCAGTATTAATCATAATAAATAAAAAAATGAAAGAATTTAATCTATTAACCGTAGCAGCACTATGTTTAGCATTAGCATTTACATCTTGCTCAAAGTCTGATGATTGTCATGAATGTCACGTTGCCTATATGAACTCTTCTCAACAGGAGGTAGAAGTTGAAATTGGTGAATTCTGCGGAACAGATTTAGAAGATGTTGAAGCACCTGGATATTTACATTCAATTGAAGAGACTATAGTTGGGATGGATACTGTTCCTGCTGGAGATTATAATGTTCATTGTGAAGAACATGCTGGTCATTAAGATTAACATCTAGATAAAGAAACCCACTCATATGAGCGGGTTTCTTTTTTGGTGGACCTATTCGGGTACCTTTTGGGTAGGCTAATCTAGTAGAATGTCGTCCTCTCATCCCGATTTTTTCCACTTCAAGATATATGCTTATTTACTCCAATGAATGCTCTATATATGTAGTTTTTCCGTTTACGATGGTTTGTAGTACTTTAATATTCCGTATTTCAGACGTTGGTATGGTAAACGGATTCTGATTTAAAATGACAAAATCGGCATATTTTCCTTTTTTGATGGAACCGATCTTATCTTCCATTTTTATCTGCCATGCCGCATTAATGGTCAAAGCCTTCAAACCCTTTTTAACAGAGATAGCATTCTGGGCTCCGATTACTTTCCCCTCTTTGGTTCTGCGGTTTACTGCAATATGCAATAAATTCAAAGGTTCACTTGGGAACATGGGCTGATCTGCATGAAGAGAATAAATAAGTGAATGGTCATCAGCCTTTTTAATAGGGAGTAATTGATGTGTTCTCTCTTTCCCTATTATTTTTTCTTTCAATGCTTCACCGTAATAATACAGATGATTGATATGAAAACTTGGATGAATGTTCAGATTAGCCATCAATTGTATAGATTCTTCTTGTAAGAGAAGGCAATGTTCCAATCGATGTCTGTAATCTGCTATTTCTTTATGATTTGTCACCTTATTAAATGACTCTAATATTTCTTTGATAGCAATATCACCTTGAGAATGGATTGCGATTTGCCATCCTGCATTCTGATATTTGATTATGGATGATTCAAGTTCTTTTTGTGAAATTAAGGATTCCCCAGAATGATTGTAAGGTAAATGGAGTTTATTGTTTGTTAGGTCGGAATTCAGATAAGGCGACTCAAGGTACATTGATCCTGTATATGGAGAGCCGTCATACCAGAACTTAATCCCCAGTATTTTAAAAAAATCATCACCATTATCCACGGATATAGGGAGAAGGTGAGGAGAGTCATAGCGTACAAAAACAAAATTCCTAACCATAGGTTTGCGCTTCGGAAGTATTCGAAATACTGTAAGTAACTGATCAATGAATGACGGCTTTCCAGAAGATAGATGTTTATAAAGGCGAATAACATTCTTATCAGAAGTTGTGATGCCCATAGATATAATAGTTGAATATCCGTTTTTTGCATAATCTTCAAGAACCTCTACACTTTTTTCTTTTAGAATTTCATTGCCTAAGGACTGTATTACTGCTTTCTTAAAAGGATTGAATGCTTCTTGTTCCACAATATAGCCAGTTAAATTACCGTTTTCATCTTTTTCATAATAGCTTGATGCACTTGGGTTTAAGGTTTCTCGATTCACTCCTGTTTCTTTGAAGGCCATTGAATTTACCCAGAAAGAATGTAAACTGTGAGAGGAGATTAATACCGGATTATTGGGTGCAATGGAATCCAGATAATTGATGTCAGGAGGTTCAAGTTCTGGAATAAGAACCTGATCAAATCCACTGCATAGGATCCAATCTCCGGGTTTATATTTAGAAACACTTTCTTCAAAATGTTTCCACAATTCTCCTTTGGTACGGTGCGTAAAACCACTTAGATCAACTACGCCATGCATGAAAGTGGAAAGCACCGGATGAGTATGACTGTCAATAAAACCCGGGAGTAATGTTTGTCCGTCCAAATCTATTTTTTTTGTATTTGGATGTATAGCCTGAGAAATTTCCTTGAAGTCTCCCGTTGCTTGAATGATTCCATTTTCAACATATACGGCTTCGACGGATGGAGTGCCTGTTTCCATGGTAATAATCGATCCGTTGTAAAAAAGGAGATTCTTATTAGTTGTAAGATTATCCGTTATAATCATTTTATATCCAAATATCCCCAAGAAAACAGTACAAATATAGATTAGAAACTTATTATTCATGGTTATAACTTATTATCTCATAGAATCTGGAAAGCAATTCTTTCACTGTTCTTGCTAAGACTCTATTTGATCTTTTTATTAAAATAATTTCTCTCATTATTTATTATTATTTCAAAGATAGTTACTCTATTCTTTATTTCAATGAATTTTTACAATTTTTAAAAATCGAATTGATTAGTGGTGAAAAAGTGGTGTAAACTTGCTGTAATCATGTAAGAGAGATTAAGTTAATCTTAATATAAAGGAAGCCCAAACAGTCCGAGCTTCCTTTTTTAGCAACAAATTCAGATGTATATTCGTAAAAATACAATAAGTCTTAACGAATATTTAGGAGTATACAAAAAAAGATATTTTTTTGTTCTTTGTATTTTTTTTATTATTTTTATACCCTAATTGTTTATACGACTTATTTATTACGACTTAATATGGGAAGATTTTACGATTATCAGATATGCTGTACTGAGGTGAATACTGCTTTTGCGTGTTCAACTTTCCCCGTATATAATATCAATGAAACAACCTTTGCGCGTGAGCGTAAAGGTTTTTTATATAATTAACTAAATATTTATTAATAAAAACATGTATTATGAAAACTAATTTTTACAAAAAAAATCCTAAGAAACTCTTAGGTTACCTAATGGCTTTTGCCATGGTATTATTTAGTTTTAACTCTTTTGCTCAGTGTACTACGGTGAATATTCAAATTTCGACTGCAACATGGGCCAATGAAATAAGTTGGGATCTTACCGACAGTGCTGGAACTGTTCTGGCAAGTGGTGGAGGACCAGTTGTTCCACTTCCGCCTGGTGTCCTTGGTGTATATACTAATTTCTCGGTATATAATAATTATGTATGTCTGCCAGCTGGTTGTTACAACATGAATATGTATGATGCTTTTGGAGATGGTTGGAATGGAGGAACTTAT
>Ga0066843_10000423_pt1 | contig 13570 bp, 9 predicted proteins | sample ETNtaG_15_FD_66663 | JGI IMG/M metagenome (GOLD analysis project Ga0066843, IMG submission 66663) | Marine microbial and viral communities from oxygen minimum zone, Eastern Pacific Ocean - ETNP201302PF89A | ecosystem: Environmental > Aquatic > Marine > Oceanic | place: Pacific Ocean: Eastern... | reverse complement strand
CGTCGATGAAACCGAGCAATCCAAACCACGAAATACTGAGAAGTAGTATAAGAACCGGAGGTTGATCTAGTCGTGACCATAACAATACTGAGATTAGTACTGACGTTAGAATCAATAAGCCTCCCATTGTAGGTGTTCCCGCTTTGTCTTGATGCGTTTCAGGACCATCATCACGTATAAATTGTTTAATCTTAAATTGCTTTAGTTTATGAATAACAAAAGGACCAAAAACAAGTGAAATAGTAAGAGCTGTAATGGTCGCGTAAATCGCTCGAAAACTAATATAACGGAAGATGTTGAATGGCGGGAAATATTCTCGTAGAATCTCAAAAAACAAGTAATAAACCATCTGAAAACCAGCAATCTTGGCGGGTGATTATTATAGTGGAAAATTGTAGCATAGATCTACTTAGTTTTGAAACAATAATGAAGGTGACCTCGTTTGTCGTTTTACCCTTGCGGCTTAAAAGTGACAGTTTTGTAAGCGCTTTGGTCCCCCTGATTAGGTTTGTGGCTTTAAGTCTTATTGATGATTGGTACTTGTGATTAGGAAAACGGTATTAAAGTTACGTTGACTTGGCTAGATTTCTGATCTTCTTGAATGGGGGCCATTGAGTTCTTGCCGTCGGCGATCTCCAGGAGAATTTGAGTAGTTGGAGTTTTAGCTCACAGACAATGGCTCTGAAACACATTCTTGTTAGTAGTGGACATAATGAAATAATACGGGTTTTGGATCTAACAGATGGTAAGATGACTGTAAGTTTTTAGCTAGGTTCTTGGTTACTTTCACTTGCTACTGATTGAAGCGTTCTGCTATAATCAAATTTGTTTGTGTGGGTGCGCAATAAGTATATTTAAAATATCCGATCAGTAGTGCGCAGCTCTTGCCTGTCAACATTTTGGTGATACTTAATCTGTAAATGATTTTGCTTACGAAAAGAATAAAGTCCATACGATAAACATAAGCACATCAATTTGTTCCAACTGCTGAAGATTAATGTTGTTTGTATTTATGCTGTTAGGGAAGGAAATTGCATATGAAGTTGGGGATTCCATGCGTTACTTCGTTTTTGCTGATGTTCACGCGAATCTTGAAGCCTTAAGAGCTACTTTATCAGTACTCAAGCAAGAAAGGGTTGATCAATCTCTTTTCTTGGGGGATCTTGTTGGATATGGTGCACAACCGAACGAAACTATTGAATTGTTGAAAACAATCGACTTGCACTCTGCGGTTTGTGGAAACCACGATCGGATGATTTCTCGCAACACGCCGGTGGTCGATTTTCAGACGCTTGCGCGCTACAGTATATTGTGGACAAAACAACAGATTACAGATGATAACAAAAGATACTTAGCTGCATTTAGCGACGGATTAGTAAAGATTGAAGATAGTATTGGAATTGTGCACTGTAGTCCTCATAGAAGAGATTATTATATTTTAAACCGAAGAGATGCTAAAAAGGCATTTCGGAAATCTCAGAACTGGATTACCCTGTTTGCGCATACGCATATTGCAGTGATGCACTCGATTGACGATAAGGTTTCAACACTCTATCCAGAAAACGATTTTTATTATCCTCTTTCAAAGAAAAAGCGCTATCTGATCAATCCCGGAGCAGTTGGCCAACCACGTGATCTTGACTCACGGGCAAGTATCGCGATTCTTGATACCGACGAAAAAATGATCTATTGGAAACGAATTGAGTATGATATTCGTAGTGCTCAGGACAAAATCCGTAAAGAAGGACTCCCAAGTTGGCATGCTGACCGATTGGGTATTGGACACTAGAAGAGATTAATTGGCTAAAAGGAATAAGATGATTAAATCAACAACAATCATTACTGTTAGAAGAAATGGTGACGTTGCAATTGGCGGTGATGGTCAAGTGACACTTGGCGATACTATCGTTAAGCATGGGGCTAAGAAAATACGGAAGATCTACGATGATCGTGTGTTGATTGGTTTCGCGGGATCGGCTTCGGATGGACTAACGCTATACGAAATGCTAGAAAATAAACTAGAACAGCACAGACATCTTCAAAGAGCTGCACATGAACTCGCCAAGGAATGGCGAACAGATCGCATCCTTAGACGTATGGAAGCTTTGATGATTGCCGCAGATGCTGATAGTTCCTATTTAATCTCGGGCAATGGAGATCTCATAATGCCCGATGATGGGGTTTTAGCAATTGGATCCGGTGGAAATATTGCTCTAGCCTCAGCCAGATCCTTAATACAGCACTCAAAATTGAGTGCTGTGGAAATTGTGTCTGAGTCACTCAAGATTGCAAGTGAAATTTGTGTCTATACTAATAACCAGATTAAGATTGAAGAATTAGCAAAATAAACCAAATCATAGGTAGATTGGAGGTCTGTGTAGGTTATGAGTAAACCTTCACCTTCTCAGAACAAGTTACAAGAAACACTTACACCCAAGCAAATTGTTGAAGAATTAAATAAATATATTATTGGGCAAAGCGAAGCTAAGCGTTCAGTAGCAATCGCACTCCGCAACCGAATGCGCCGTCAAATGTTGGAGAATGACATGCAAGATGAAGTTGCTCCCAAAAATATCATTATGATAGGCTCAACAGGTGTTGGAAAAACAGAGATTGCTCGTCGGTTAGCTCGGTTGGTTGACGCACCATTTATTAAGGTTGAAGCATCAAAATACACAGAAGTTGGTTATGTTGGCCGTGATGTTGAATCGATGATCCGTGATCTTAGCGATCTGTCAATTAACATGGTGAAATCCGAGCAGACTGAATCAGTAAGAGAAAAGGCAATTGAATTGGTTGAAGAGCGCATACTGGATTTTCTGATACCTCCACCACCTGCACGTCCAGACAAAAAAAAGGAAGTTAAGGAAAAACCTGAAGATCAATCTGTGGATGAGGATCAAGGCGATGATGAAATCCAATTTGAGATTCAGATCAGCGATTTCTTGATAGAAGAAAATCAAACTGCAAATGCTATGCAGGATTCAGGTCAACTTGAAGTGGAAGTTGATCTCGAACGCGAAAGGTATTCCCGCACGCGAGAGAAATTCCGACAGATGTTGAAGGATGGCAAATTTGAAGACAAGCCAATTGAAATTGACGTAAAAAACCGAGCGATGCCATTCATTGAAATTTTTTCGCCCAGTGGTATCGAAGAGATGGATATTAATTTCAAAGATGTCTTTGGAAGCATGATGCCGAAACAGACAAAAAAACGACTGGTCACTGTTGCTGAAGCTCGAGAGATTTTGATTCAGGAAGAAGCCGAAAAACTAATTGATATGGACAAAGTTGTTAGTGAAGCTATTAGCAGAGTCGAAAACTCGGGTATTGTTTTTCTAGATGAAATCGATAAAATCGCTGGTCGGGAATCTTCCTCTACATCTGGTCCAGATGTATCTCGCGAAGGCGTTCAACGTGACATCTTGCCCATTGTTGAAGGTTGCAATGTTATGACCAAGCATGGAATGGTAAAGACAGACCATATCCTTTTTATTGCAGCAGGGGCATTTCATACCGCCAAACCCTCCGATATGATCCCCGAGTTACAGGGACGCTTCCCAATCCGTGTTGAACTGCAGAGCTTGGACCAATCAGATCTGAAACGCATTCTAACAGAACCTAAAAACGCGTTGACAAAACAATATATTGCGATGATGAAAACAGAGGGCATTGAGATTGAAATGACGGATGATTCTATCGAAAGTATTTCTGAGTTGGCTTTTCAGGTCAATGAATCTATCGAGGATATTGGCGCACGCCGATTGCATACAATCATGGAAAAGCTCTTTGAGAATATCTCTTTTGAGGCTCCAGATCTCAAGAACAAAGAAATCACGATTTCATCGGAATACGTAGACCAGGAGTTATCGGATATCGTCAAAGATCAGGACTTGAGCAAATACATTCTATGAAAAAGAAATTTTCAGAAAATAAGGGAGGTTACTCAATATTTAATTCAAGCCCGGCTTGCGCCGCAAAACATTCGATGTCCAGCTTGGAAGCTTTGATAAACTGGCGGGTATGTTCTACTTTTGCGTCTACTTTATCATCGGTGTCAGTTGGGTCGTGATGAGTAAGAGCGAGTCGTTTTATCCCTGACATATTAGCAATTTGAACTGCATATTCTGGGTAAGAATGTCCCCATCCTTCCCGTTGAGGATATAAGTCCAAGGTATAAGCAGTGTCAAAAATAAGCAAATCAGCGTCTTGACAAAAGAGAGCTAATTTTTTATCTAGTAGCTTAGAAAACTTTTCTTTCCCATTTTCTTCAATATCCAACTGTTTTCCATCGACCTGATATGCTATTTTGCTATATGATAGCATGTTGTTATATGGCTCATGGTCACCCCCAAATACAACAGAATGACCATTGTAGTTTACACGGTAGGCAAATGCCATGCTTGGATGATTCACAAACATAGATGAAACTTCAATATCTCCAATTTCAAGTGTTCCTTCAGATATCGGAATAAATTCGAGTTCAGCGCCCATAGCTACAATTGGAATGGGGAAATACTCTCTTTCCATCTGTCCAGAGAAAAGTTCTGGAAGCGTTTTCGCTTCGTGATCAGCTCCATAAATCATGATATGATTGTTTGGAATAAGGGCGGGCACAAAAAACGGGAACCCTTGAATATGATCCCAGTGAGTATGGGTTATAAATAGATGGATTTTGATAGCTTCCCCTTGAGCCTCGCCCATCAGTTTCAATCCCAACGGACGAATGCCAGAACCAGCATCAAATACGATGGTTTCCGTACCCACTTTCATTTCTATGCAGGTTGTGTCACCACCATAACGAATTGTACTTGCTCCGGGTGAAGGGATCGAACCACGTACTCCCCAAAAACGTACCTTCAAAAAATGTTCTCCTCAGCTAGAAAGACCGAATCAAGAAACATCCTAAAAAAAGACACTACAAAAATGCTTACAATTAATTAGAGAGAAAATAAAGTCAGTTAGTGCTGAAAAACCTAGATTTAGTTCCATGAGGGGAAATTTTAACCATAGCTTTTTTACAACACTTGGGACACCAACCAACGTAAGCATCTCTTTCTTTATTTATATTAATTCGCGTATAGACTTTACAACAACTGAAAGTTACACCAATAAAAGATCTATTTCGCTTTTTTTGTTTCTCTTGCCGTTGCATTGATCTAAATATTTAAAGTTCTACAAAATCGATCTCAACTGGCGATTTGATTATGCCAGATTGATAACCGCGACTCAGCAACTCGTGGACGCCCGCTCGACCTCTTTGTCCATAATCTAGTGTATAATCGTTTACATACATGCCAACAAAACGATCTGCTAGAGTGGAATCGGACTCCATATCACGTGCGTAAACCATTGCATATTCCAATCCTTCTTGACGGTGAGACAGAGAATATTGAATACTTTGTTTCAACAAGGCAGTAATTTTTCTAATTGTCTCCGACCCAAGGTCTCGGCGAATTACATTCGCTCCCAATGGTAAGGGCAGACCAGTTTCTTGATGCCACCATTCTCCTAAGTCTATAATCTTGTGAAATCCTTGACTTTGATACGTAAGCTGGCCTTCATGAATGATTAGCCCAGCGTCCGATTTTCCTTGTTTTACATGATCAAGAATCTGGTCGAATGGTACAACCTCAGGAATAAAATCTGGTTCAAACAACTGAAGTGTTAAATAGGCAGTTGTCATTTCACCTGGAATAGCTATTCTTTTGCCTGACAGATCATGCAGATCAATTGGAGATGTTGAGACTACGATAGGGCCATACCGATCTCCAATACTGGCTCCGCAGGGCATCAAAGCATAATCCTTTGATACATACGCGTAAGCATGTATGGAAATAGCAGTGACTTCGAGTTCCGAATTCAACGCGCGTTTGTTAAGTGATTCAATATCCTCGATTACGTGCACAACTTCGAATCCATTCGTCGGAATGAGTTTCTTCGCCAGCGCGTAAAACATAAAGGCGTCATCAGAATCCGGACTATGTCCGATCCTGATTTGTTCCATAATCAATTATCCTTTCGATCTAAACTACCACAAATACACATGGGTATTGTACTATAAGGTGTTATAATTAATCAAACGTTTTACATGTGCCACGACGGACTCGGACAGTCCGGAAAGATCATACCCCCCTTCCAAAACAGATACGACATCTCCTTCACAAACTTGATCAGCAATCGACAAAAGAATTTCAGTTAGATCCCCAAATCCTTCTGCTGTGATATTGATAGTTGATAACGGATCAAGTTGATGAGCATCAAAACCCGATGATATCAACATAAAATCAGGGTCGAATTCAATCAACTCAGGTGCCAAGCGCTCTTTAAAAACATGGATATAATCATTAATATCGCTATGAGCAGGTACTGGGCAATTTAGTGTTGTACCATCAGCTTTTTCTAACCCGGTTTCATGAGCTAGACCAGATCCAGGGTAGAGCGGGTGCTGATGAATGGAAAAGAAAAAAACAGATGGATCTGCATAAAATGTATCCTGAGTACCATTTCCATGATGAACATCCCAGTCAACTACCGCAATCTTACTCAGACCATGTTCGGATTGAAGGTAACGGGAGGCAATAGCTATATTGTTAAACAAACAGAATCCCATTGCTCGATTTGGTGTAGCGTGATGCCCCGGTGGACGTACAAGCGCAAAAGCATTATCAACATCGCCGGCAATAACTTGGTCAACAGCGCGTAATACACCACCAGCAGCTAAAAGTGCTATATCGAAAGATTGTTTCGATACTGGAGTATCATAATCAAGCGGTATTTCTCGTTGGCAGTGTGATTTCACGCGATCAATGTGGTCACACTCGTGCACATAACAGAGTTGGTCGAGTGTCGCCGGAGTCGCTTCAATATGATGAAGTTGATTCCAAAAACCCGATTGTTTCAGAGCTTGTAAGCAGAAGCTAAGCCGATCAGGCCGTTCAACATGCCCATGCCCAGTATCGTGCTCAAGGTAAATTTCATCATAAACAAAACCCGTTTTTCTTGTAGAAGATTCCATTTACTTGCCAATATTTAGATGATCGCTGAAATTAGCAGCAAAGCATGAATTTTTGCTGTTTCCATGATCCTAATTTTCTTCAATAATAATTGATTGATTCAACGTAACTTCTGTCAAACTTGTTACTAAACCACTTGGCCAATTTATATCAATTTGACGAATGTGTCTATCATTACCAAGACCAAAGATTATTGACAATTCGCTTTGCGAACAGTAACTTGATCCACTTCTCAACGTGCGTAATTGGAAGCCTGACTCAGTTGTAACTTTGACTCTTGATCCAATCCCATCACGATTCGATTTCTTTCCAATCAGCTTAATCTTAATCCAACTATGTTGTGTTTTCCTGTCATTTCGGAAAAGCCGTGGGTAGCCGTTGCAGTTGGTGACCACAAGATCCCAATCGCCATCATTATCAATATCACCGTAAGCGGCCCCACGACCAACAATTGGTTCCATCAACTCAGCGTTTTGATTGGCTACATCAACAAACTTAGCATTACCAATATTACGAAAAAGATGGGGAGCTTGTTTATAGGTAACTTCACTCTGCACAAGATTAATTTCGTTTTCAAGATGACCATTAGCAGTAAAAATATCCAGTTTCCCATCAAGATCGAAATCGAAAAAGAAACATCCAAAAGTCAAGGTTAAAAGACTGACCGTACCAATATTGGCAATTGGCGCATCATCGATAAAAAAATCCCCTTCATTATGGTAAAGGTTGATCATTTCATTTGAAAAGTTTCCAATCACCAAACTCTCGATCCCACTTCCGTCATAGTCACCGGCATCAACACCCATAGCTCCCGTGGCTTTACCATCTTCATTATAAGCAATGCCAGCTAGCATTCCTCGCTCAATGAAAGTCCCATCACCATTGTTTCTATAGAGTTTATTCGGTTGCGTATCATTGGCTTCAAAAACGTCAATAAATCCATCAGCATCATAATCAAAAGTACAGACACCAAGTGATTTGCTAGTTGGGTCTGCAATTCGGGCAATCCTAGATACATCGCTAAACGTCCCGTTTCCTCTGTTCTTGAAAAGCTTGCTCGGTTGCCCTTGGTAGGATTCTGGGGTACAGTAGGATTTACTGGTTCCATCAAGTGTACAAAACAAATCGGTTTCAATTGACCACTCAACATAATTGGCCACGTAGAGGTCCAAGTAACCGTCTTTATCGTAATCAAACCAAGCACAACTAGTACCGAAATATGGATTGCTGATATTTGATTTTTCAGTTACGTCAATAAATGTACCATCACCCTGATTTTGGAAAAGCCGATCCATATTGAGACAAGTCAAATAAAAATCTTGATGTCCATCATTATCATAATCAGCAACAGCGATTCCAATTCCATAGAGTTTAATATCTAATTTGGCTAACTGCGTCTGATCTGTAAAGCTCCCATTACCGTTGTTCCGGTAGAGTGCCATAGTCTGATTGCTTCCTGTCGGATGTCCAGGCCAATCCTTGCTATTAACCAGAATTATATCTTGCCATCCATCCTTATTATAATCAATGAACGCAGATCCTGCTCCCATTGTTTCAGGCAAATACTTCTTTCCAAAGGCACCGTTGTTGTGCTTAAAATCTATCCCAGCTTGCTTTGTAATATTGACGTAATCTGGTATTGCTAAGGGCGAAATCACCATAGCTAGCACACAGGTAAATACTAAAATAAGAAACCGATTAATATTTGAATTCACCTTCTAATACCATATAAAAAAGCGACCTTTTAGTTCATGTTAATTTATATTAGACCAATTTACCTTTAAACCAAATAAGAAAAAGTAACACATTTTAAGATTTAGTCACAAGTGGTTTTTACCAGATATCTCGTCTTGATTTCATCAGAGCCTAAAAGTATAGTTGCTAATTTTTGTCAATTTGTTGAATGGCTTTACTTGCCCCTTGACGAATCAGATACACCGGAGATCTAAGATTATTACGCAACGCAGGCAGGGCCTGAATAGCAGATTTCCCTTGTCTGCCCAGACAAACAGCAGCTAGATGAGCATTCATAGGAAAAGGATCTTTCAAACCTCTAACAAGACCTGCAGTTGACTCTTTTCCTATAGCTTCTAATGCTAACAAAGCATGCGCTCGAACAAAAGGGTCTATATTTTTTGATAATCGATTGATCGCAGGTATCGCCGATACAGCCTGTTTACCCATAGCTCGAATTGCTCGAATGGCGGGTATGCGCACATCAGGGGAATTAAGCATTAATACCAACGCACCTAGAGCTTCCTCCGTTCCAGAGTTTCGCAGAGCTAAGGCACAGGCAGCAGATCTCTTTGATTCAGTAGTTCCATTTTCGATTGCTTGGATACAGCTAACAATACTTTCATGTTCATAATCTGAACCTTCTAACCCACTAACAGGAAAGGATCTTGCCCCAAGCATATGTATGGTACTCTCTTCTTCGAAGACATAGTCTAACTGAGAAATATACCATAAGGCTTTCCTTCTAATTTGACGATAGTCAGAAGGAAGCAGGTTAGGGCTGGGATTCAGCCAATCTAAATCCCAAACTGTGATGTGGTTAAACAATTTGCCATCAATCGCGGATTGAACAACACTTTCTCTTAGTTTCGTCAACCATGCTCTCGCTTCGTTCCTAATCGGTTGATCCAAAGATGCGGTTGCTATTCTTGACTCCAGTAACTGCAAATAACGATAATCATCAATCCCTTCTCGTCGACCTTCGTAACCCACACCGGGAATTGGTCCAGCTTGACTAGGTATAATTAAACCTAAAATTTGCTCTTTGGATGGTCTATGTTGATCGGATAACCAAACCGGGTGGGGTTGACCAACCTCACCATGTTGATAACAGTAAACTATATTCCCGCTTAACTCCAACCCCCAAGTATATAGTCCGGCAAAGTAGCGATGTGCTAATGGATTGGTAATACGAAGATCATGAAGATAGGTCCAGATCTCTGCCCCCTGCCTTTCAGCTTCAGCAACCATCTCCGGAGTGATTCTTCCACCATACACAATCCAAACATCATGCAGATGTCCCCAAGCTAGAACCGCAGATCCGTCCATGGCAGCAATACTACGACAATTTTTCAGTTTCTTGAACTGTTCAACATGATCAATTTCTGCCTTGGAAAACGTATGATCGAACCAAATAGGAGGCTCATCCCGCTGATACAACAAGATTTCTGGATACTTATTTTCGGTAACTATTCGACGCAAAGTATCAGCAACAAAAGCCTTTCTATTACTGCTCCCTTCAGATACAGTCCAAATAGGAATATCTGAGCTGATTAACCCCACTTTTTTATAAATTCCAAGTTGCTCTTCAAGAAATCTGATGGGATCTATCAAACCATCAGCTGTAAAATCGGAGCCATCCATCAACGCCAGCCAGGGGTGATACCATAATGGGGGTTTGGCACGTCCAGACTGTTGGTAGCTTTCAGTACCAAACCCAGGAAAGAATGAAGTGATCTGCACTGTGTTGTGACCATGTGCAACCATGTCCAGAGCATACATTTCCTGATATTTTTTGTCGCGATAAGGAACCTTAATTCCCACTGGCACATCACATCCAGCAATACGATCGATCCTGTAATAACATCCAAAGGCCACATCTGGACGAGGTAAAGAGAAAGGGTATACTGTTAAATATATAGGAAATTCCCTTGGTTTTTCACCTTCAGCCAAGATAATTACTGGTATTTCATACTGCCTTGGTTGTACAGTAGCCTTCGGATGAAATGTGATCCAAAAAGCGGCAGAACGCCCCGGTTCAATTTCATTTATCCTATTCCCAGGTGTCAAGTATACAGGCATAGCAGTTCGTCTTCCCTCATAGTCCTGACCTCGGTCAAGTTGCCTTGAACGAGCAGTCTCCAAATAATATAAACATCCTATTTCATACCGTATGTTACTATTAATTTTCAGGCTAACGTTTCTCAAAGGATATTTACGTCGCGACGGAACATAAATTCCGACCTGCACCGGTTCATACTCGTTCTGGGCTACTCCCATAGTAAATAAGCTTTCTATTTCAGTCTGATTGGGCACATAGTCAGCGAAACAAGGTTGGATATAATCACGAGCATAAACAATAAAGGGAGCATCCTGTTGCGAATATAGCTTATCTTCCCTATTAATTTCTGGAGCGATAATATCCGAGTAGGCAAACATGCTATACATAAGATAAGCAGCAACAGAAAAAAAGAGTTTTGGAATATGCATTTACAAACTCAACAATTATGAATTAGGACTAAATTCCTTATCAAGGCTCGATCCACTTTCTTAGCTACAATTACTTTGATCCCATATTTTATCCGGTCTTGGGATGCCTATAGTTGAACTCAACCATCGACTAGCCTATATCATACTCTAAAGTCATCACAAAAGGCCGAGCAATTAGTATGAGTTCTTAGACAGAGCAACTATATTAAATAGATTAGGAACATTTTTTTATAGCTAAAGCCTCACCTGATCGTACCATTTTCTACCCTTTATTATGTGCGAATAGTCATGGGCGCAGGATTAATTGCCCTCAAATAAAGTGCCTGCGCTTACACTTGAATTCCTCATCGCAGGGTTGCTAATTCTCCTTTTAACGTAGAATAGGAGACACACCTTAGCCAGAAACTGAGAATGAACATTGGCATTTCTGTTTTATCTTCATAATCATCTGTGGCATTTATGGATTTGTTTGGCAATACAAACAGGTGAAAGTCCTGAATTTTTATTGAATAGACGTGGATGCTCTTTCGATCTGAGTCCTCGATAACCATTATAACGTATGGTACTTGCGTAGTATATAACAAGTATAGAATAGCATGAGGCGTCATCGAAGTTCAAAACAGGATAATTCGTTAATAATGTTGCTACAGTTTGGTCATAACGCTAATCAGTTTAGGTGTCATGTCAATGACAATTCAGCAATCCGAAATCAAAAAATTCTGCGTTAAAGCAAAAACTCAATCCCATTTCCGTGGAGAATTCTCAACCATTTAGCAATACCATCGTTTTTCATATCTGTTATTGGATTAGCAAATTCTGAATGTGTTTCTTCCGGAATACACCCAGAAAACATAGATTGTTGTTTCTTTGGCCTATCACTTTCAGCTTCATTCTAATTTGCCCAGTTCTCTTGCCGTTTAAAGTAAAATAGCTTTTGGTAATGCCAAATATAGAGTGATTTTCTAGTTCGTTATATCTTTACTATTACTTGTGGGTTAGGATAAAATACACACAAAAAATAAGGAGTTCAGCATGAAAAATTCCCTTTCCATTACAGTTGGAATCAGCGGTGCTAAGATCAATGGTCGAGACAATCGCGCAATTCAGGCTGGGGTCGATTACCTGGCCGCACTGGGTGGAGGGACGCTGAGAATCCTACCGGGTCGATATCAACTCAACAACGCCATCTACTTGAGGGAAAATATCTGTATTCAGGGTAGTGGAACCGAAACAGTATTGATCAAGAATCCTTCTGCTCAGACAACTCTGGTTGTCGATTCAGATTGGTATGAAGATAATATAACGTTGGTCAACAGCAAGGGTTTTGAGGTGGGATATGGTGTTTGCCTGAGAGCAAACGCACCTAGTCATGGGGGATCCAACGTTATTAAACGAACATTGGTCGCTAGGCGAGAAAATCGGTTTTGGCTTGATGAACCGCTAGATAAGAACTTCTGGACTGACTACCAAGCTCAAATTGCCACGTTGTTTCCAATTCTAACTGGAGAACATATTCACAACTTGGAAATTCGTGACCTTGTTCTCGACGGCAATAGATCTCAAAACCAGCATTTGGATGGTAACTATGCTGGCTGTATTTTCCTGCAAAACTGTCAAGGTATTCATATCGAAAATGTCGAAACGCGGAACTATAATGGCGATGGTATCTCCTGGCAAGTTTGTCATGATGTAACTGTAATCAATTGTCTCAGTGTGAACAACGCTGATTTAGGGTTGCATCCTGGTTCAGGTTCGTTGCGACCAATAATTCGCCAAAATCACTTAGAAGGTAACCGGATTGGACTCTTTTTTTGTTGGGGAGTTAAGCATGGTATAGCTGAAAATAATCGGATCTGCAACAACCGTCAGTTTGGTATTTCTATCGGTCATAGGGACACTGATAATATTATTCGCAAAAACCGAATTGAAAAGAGTGGTGAAGTGGGAGTCATCTTTCGGAACGAGCCGAATGAAGGGCGCTGTCCTCACCATAATCTATTGGAAAACAACCAGATTATTAACAGCGGAGAAATTGGTATTGACATCCAAGGTGAAACTCGTTCCATCATGTTGCTGAGGAATCAGATCATTGAAACGCGAAAGCCTGCTCAGCATATTGGACTTCAGATTGGTGAAAAAGTTACCGAACTTACTCTCGAAAAAAACACTTTTCCGGGATTAGAAATAGAGACAAATGATCTGCGATCTTAGACTGTATTTAACCAGACTAAGATAATATGTTACATTGGTTGTTTCGTAATAGAAACTAGTAGTCTTTTCTTCGTCGAATCTTGCCTTGTTATTTTCGTTGTTCCTCCTACATCCATATT
>Ga0066843_10000421_pt1 | contig 13590 bp, 10 predicted proteins | sample ETNtaG_15_FD_66663 | JGI IMG/M metagenome (GOLD analysis project Ga0066843, IMG submission 66663) | Marine microbial and viral communities from oxygen minimum zone, Eastern Pacific Ocean - ETNP201302PF89A | ecosystem: Environmental > Aquatic > Marine > Oceanic | place: Pacific Ocean: Eastern... | reverse complement strand
AAGTAACGTAGCGCTTGCTTTAACGGCTCCAAAGCGGTTTCAATTTCGCCTTGTTCTTGTTGAATTATGCCTAGCTCAAGGTTCAATTGAGCCTTAAGTAATTCATTACGCTCAATTTGAGCAATAGACATAGCGCGACGCACATAAGTCAGTGCAATGGAATAATTTGAAAGGTGTCTTTCTGAGGTGGCTAGTTGTAATAGCGTTGACGCCATTTTGTTTAATTCACCATCTGTGGTGTAGCGTTCTAAGGCGGCATTAAAAATGGCTTTTGACACCTCAAAACGCGATGCGTTTTGAAGTAAGAGTCCGAGAGCAGAAAATGTATCAGCAGACATTTGTTGCTGTTGTAGCGCTTGCTCTAAAAGCAACAGAGCCTTGCTATCGGCGTCAGCATATTGCTTGGCATTTAAAAGGTTCTCGACATCAGCAATCTCGGTATTGAAAAGCTCGAACGCTTCTACCGTTTTTACCTGTGCGCCATGCACAGCAATTAGCAGGGCACACACCAGCACGCGCACTGTGCTAAATCCTTCACGGCCCATTCGATTGTATCTCCTATACGCTGTCAGAACATGCTGTCGGTGAGTATCCCAGTAGGCTAACGCCAAGGCAACATTATTATTGTGAAGGATAAAACGAATGAAATACGTATTTGGATTTATACTTTAGTCTAATTTATGCTGTTATTTTCAATCCACTCTCGAATCAGTGCAGACTTAGCTTTACCTGTCTTTTGGGCAATGTTTGCAAGTTTTTCAATACATTGCGGTGTTAACGTAAAGGTAGCATGTCGCATACCTTCTGATTTTGCAGGCTTTCTTATCGGCACAACGCGGTCTGTACGAACGTCTTTTAAATCGTTTTTTGCCGCCGATGGTTGCTTTTTATCCACTTTACCTTGGGCATAAAGCAGCGCATCGTCGATAAAATCTTCTACAGTTCGTAGGTTGGGCTTAGCTAACGGCTTCGACTTTTTGAGGTTGAGTAAACTCATAAGCATCCTCCACTTTGCCAGCTAGTAGCTCTTCAAACAAGGTTCTTATTTCTGTGGCCGCTTTACCTTCTGGTTCACTCTCAATAACTGACCGCCCTGACTCTTCTGAATCGTCATACATGTTTCTACTAAAAGTAACAGAGTTTAGGACGGGAATACCAAATGAGCGACACACTTCTTTTGCCTCTAGAATACGGTTTGCCAGGCTAGGTAGAGAAGGGCACTGTGTGATAACGAACGCGGCGTTCATTTTCGGGTTAACCATTTTACAGGTAGATAAAATATCTTCCATGTGAGGTACCGTTTTGAGATCGCGACGTTTGGGTCTAAGTGGAATCAGTATATGGTCAGCAACCGCCATTGACGAGCGAAGCGCTAGGTTATCTTGTCCACCACAGTCTATTACAACGTAATCGTAATACTGACGCAGGCTAAGTAATTCGTTACGTATTTTACCGTATAACTGAACACAGTTAATTTCAGCGAGACGAGGGTTAGCTTTACGCTCTTGGATCCAGTCTGAGGTCGTTCGCTGCGGGTCACAGTCGACCATTAACACCTTGGCACCTTTTTCAGTGCGAAGATACACTGCAATGTTTTGCGCCAGGCAGCTCTTTCCGCTACCGCCTTTTTCTCCACCAACCAAAATAATCATGGTGATAACCCTCGAATATCGCTTATGTTAAAATACTGAGCGTTACGGTGGGTCGTGAATGGTGTCACGACCGTACCTAACCTCCACTCAAAGCATAGGCAGGCTATCAGCTAGGTTCAGCATCAAAATCGATATTAACGAATGTAAGACAATACCTATTGATTTGTGCAAAAACTCATTCTAGTCTTCTTACTTTATAATTGAGATTACCGATAAGAGGTTGTTATGTCAGAAAGTCGCTTCACTTCCAAAGAAGGCCAAAAAGTACCTAGCGTTTCATTTCCGTGCCGAGAAGGTGAGACGTGGGTAACGAAAACGACAGATGAATTATTTTCTGGCAAAAATGTTGTGGTCTTCTCACTTCCAGGTGCTTTTACACCAACCTGTTCTTCTACCCACTTGCCTCGCTATAACGCTTTAGCGAAAAAGTTTGCGAAACACGGCATTGATGAGATTGTTTGTGTATCGGTAAACGATACTTTCGTTATGAATGCATGGGCCGCAGATCAAGAAGCCGCTAACATAACCGTTATTCCCGACGGTAACGGAGAATTTACCGATGGCATGGGTATGCTAGTCGATAAAGCGGATTTGGGTTTCGGCAAAAGAAGTTGGCGTTACTCGATGCTAGTGAAAGATGGCGTGGTAGACAAAATGTTTATTGAACCTGATGTAGCTGGCGACCCGTTTGAGGTGTCGGATGCAGATACCATGCTGGCTTACATTGCGCCAGAGGAGCAAACTAACGCACCTGTTTCTATTATCACAAAACCGGGTTGTCCTTTCTGTGCTAAAGCGAAAAAACTGCTTGATGAAAAAGGCTACGAGTACGAAGAAATCGTGTTGGGCAAAGATGCATCACTAACCAGCTTAACGGCGATTAGCGGTCGTGAAACTGTGCCGCAGGTCTTTATCGGTGGTAAACATATCGGTGGTTCTGACGATCTAGAGGTTTACTTTAGCTAACGTAATATACGTATTAATCGTCGCAAGAAACGGGAGCATGGTAAACTGCTCCCGTTTTTTATTAATTATCCGTAGCGGAGAATAATAGTGTCATCGAAGTTTTTTGTAAAAATGCTCATAGGTATTGTTGCGCTTTTAGGTGTAAATATGGCTATAGCCGCAAATTTATCTATACCCGATACGAGCGAAATGAAAAGCAGAAGTTTTTCAGACCTTCAAAATCAGTTCAAAGCATTTTACGAAAAAGAGTGGGGCCAAACCCAGCCGTGTAGAGAAACGGCAATCAATCGTTTTTCGGTATGCAGCAACGTATTGCGCAACGAAGGCAATTCGCCTTTCATGCTGACCAACAAATCAAGCAGCAAGGTGGCAGTGCTTATCCACGGCTTAAGCGACTCACCTTTCTTTATGCGTGAAATCGCCAACATCTTATTTGAACAGGGTTTTACTGTAGTCGTGCCGCTTTTGCCTGGGCATGGTAAACGAGATGCCGATGATGACATGTCTGACTGGGATTTAGCTGAGCGCTGGCAGGGGCATGTTGATGAAGTCATTAAATTGGCTGATAGCATGGGTGATACTTTGCTTGTAGGTGGCTTCTCTACAGGTGGCGCGCTGGCGGTTGAACATTATCTGGATAGTACAGGAAGCGAAGTAAATAATATTGATGGTCTTATGCTATTTTCTGGCGCGCTGGCGCTGTCTGATAATGCTGAAAGTATGTCTCGAATTTGGGGCATTAAACTTTTAGCCAGAATTATTGATGGAACCTATCAAACTCATGGCCCCAACCCTTACAAGTATCCAAATGTGGCAGGTTTAGCAGGGTTGGAATTGATGGATTTAATAAACATCATTTGGGACAAAGTCGAGGAAGGACAGCAAATTGAAGTGCCGCTATTTGCCGCTCATTCTCAAGCTGATGTAACCACGCCAATTCTCGGAATAGAGCAGTTAATGGACGCAAGTAAAGGTCCGAATACCTTTTTCGTTATCGATGAATCGTACGGGTTGTGCCATGCAGATTTAGTTGTGAATACAAGCTTGCTCAATAAAATGAATTTCAACGCAAGCATGGTTAATCAGCAAGAAGAGTGTGCGGTACCTAAAGCAAACCCGCTATTTTCAACCATGGGCCTTATGTTGCGAGATTACCTGTCTCAGTTTGAATAAGTTACTGGGGCCTGTTGACCTTTGCTGTACAACAAAGGTCAACAGGCCCTAGCTTAGCGACATTAACGGCTGGCTTTACTGCTTGGTTACATCACGCTATTATTTCGTTGCACAATAGACAGCAATATTTTGAGTACAGTATTTGAGAAAGTTTCGGATTAGTTTAACGCGCAAACGGTATAGGTCGGCGAATGCAAGTTCGTTTATCCTTACACTGTTTTTAATGGTGGCCCTCGTGTCGTCAGGTAGCGCTGTATCTATCGAACATTCATACGAACATGCCCATTCAATGTCGGTGATGACAGCGCAGTCGGATGCTGCTCATGCTAACCATCAGGTTCGAATGCCTGAGTCTGCTAATACACATTGTCAGCACCAAGAATTGTCATCACAACATGCGGATTTAAGTGCTAAAAACAGCAAGAGCAAACCCGCTCGGTTCGACGGCGTCCAAGTTAGCGATGCAGGCGTGAAAAGCGTGAAAGGATCGCAGATGAGCGACATGTCTTGCTGCAAGGATGAATGTAATTGCCCAGCCGATCACTGTTTTAATCTTAGCGCGAGTGCGCTTATTCAGCCTACCGTTGAAACCGAAATATCGGTAGCCAGAATGGCTGCCACTGCACCTATACTGGGGCAGCGCTCATCTCCTCACTTCGGGCAGTTTCGCCCACCTAAGTCACTTTTCACAGCATAGATCTATCTCGCGGATTTATTTCGCAGCAGAGACGTTTTTATGTCACGACGTCGTCTAGTCGTTTTGAGATGTCTCTAATCTTTTATCTATGTAACGCGTGGTAAGCCTTTTTGCTAATCCCCTTTGTCGAATTTAGCGAAGAGCGGGGCAACGTCAACACGCCTTACACCTGAAAAGTGATGTTATACATGAGCAACTATTCGGTACCTAAAAAAGTGAACGAAAGCGCTGACAGACCTTGTAAAGTAAGCGCTTTGTTTGCCTTAATTTTTGTGCTTTCTTCTTTCTTGATGGCTAATAAGCCTGTTGTCGCGCAGACCCTAAGCCTGGAACAAGCGCTGCAGTTAGCTATTCAATACGACCCTTTGCTTAAAGGGAATGCGCATCGAAAGGATCGCTTTAATGCAGAAGCTGAAGCGTCATCATATTGGGCAAACCCTCAGGTTTCAGCGTCTGTACAAAACTTGCCTACCGACGGCTTCGCATTTGACCAAGAGCCTATGACGCAATTTAAAGTTGGTTTGAAGCAGCAGTTACCGCGAGGCGATGAAAACCTCTACAGCCAGCAAAAGTATCAGGTTATGGCTGATCAAATGTCGGTAGAGAGCCAAGCTAGAAAGGCGTGGCTTAAACGTGAAGTTACCCTTACTTGGTTAGATTGGGTCTATGCAACACGTCGCATTGGATTATTGGACAAAGAGAAATCATTGCTTACTCAGCTACTCGATTTTACTGACTCCAGATACAGTCAAGGCGTTGGTACAGCGGCGCAGCAAGACATACTCCAAGTGCGCTTGGCATTGTTGTCACTAGACGACAAATATGTGCAGGCCTACCAGCAAAAAAATGAAGCGAGATCGGCATTTTCAAAATGGTTTGGTGCGCCGCTAGATGAATCCGTAAGCGCGCCCCTGACCCAATCAACACAAGACGCCATTGAAGTCGATGCCATTTTAAACGACAGCAACCTCAGCCTTTCTTCGTTCTTAACGGTTATTGAGAACAGTGAGCCTTTTTCAATACTACAGCATCATCCTGAGGCTATGCTGCTTCAAATTCAGACCCAGATAGAAGCGCAAAATGTGAACATAGCGCGAGAGCAAACTAAGTCTCAGTGGGCATTTGAAGCAAGTTATGGATACAGACAAGACGCGCAAAATGGCGCAAGCCGAGCTGATTTTGTGTCATTGGGTGTTCAAGTAGACCTTCCGTTTTTCAATAAATCTCGTCAAGACGCTTCAATAGCCGCAGCGGCTTCCAAAATGAGTGCGTCTGAAACGGACTTCCGCTTGAAAGTGAACGAGCTTGCCGCGAATGCAGAGGTGCTTAAATCACGCTTGTCAGCGCTAAGTGAGCGCAAAGCGCTTTATGAAACGGCGTTAATTGGTGAAACACGGCAACTTTCTGAAGCTGAACTGACAGCTTATACCACAGACACCGGTGATATCGGTGATGTTGTCAATGCCAACCTCAAGCAAGTACAAGTGCAGGATGATTTACTCAAAATCGACATCGAGCGCGCCAGAACACTGGCGTCACTTGCTTATTTGTACCTGCCCACTCACGCCCATTTTTCGAATAAAGAGTAGTTAATATGACATCTTCAACTCACCCTGCGCCAGATACAAAGAGCACGCTAATAAAAGGTTTGCTAGTAGGTCTGCTATTTGGCGGCCTGATAGCGTTCGGCTTGGCCTCACTATTGTTGTCTGATTCATCAAAACACGGAAATGGTGTCAGTGCCCACAGCGATAAAAGTGCCCACAGCGACGAAACTGACAATAAAGCCCCTTTATATTGGGTAGCGCCTATGGATGACAGCTATCGCCGTGACAAACCGGGAAAGTCACCGATGGGAATGGACTTAGTGCCCGTATACGCCAATGACGACGCAACATCTGCGAAAAGTAATGAGCGTTCGCCTGGTACCGTAATGATTCCGCCAAATGTACAGCACAATATAGGGGTTAAAGTCGCGCCCGTTACCATTGGAACACTTCAACAGACTGTAACGGCGGTGGGTAACGTTGCTTACGATGAAGATAGCATTGTGCACATCCATCCTAGAGTATCAGGTTGGGTCGACAGGCTTTTCATTAAATCCCAAGGTGAGCAAGTTGAAAAAGAACAGGCACTTTATACCCTATACTCGCCAGAATTAGTTAGCGCACAAGAAGAATACGTTTTAGCCCTTAAGCGAGGAGACGCACGTTTAATTCAGGGCGCAGCCGAGCGCCTAAGAACTCTGGGGCTATCAAAGAGCGTTATTGAAGCATTGCAAAAAACTAGACGAGTAACACAAACCGTCACATTTAACGCGCCGCAAAGCGGTGTGGTAGAAGCGCTGAATATCAGGGAAGGATTTTACGTTCAGCCCGGGACAACCTTGATGAGCATCGCACAGCTAGATACGGTGTGGGTGATTGCTGAGGTACCTGAAAAATACGCGCAAATCATAGCGCCTCATAATAGCGCTGTGGTTACCCTCGACGAAATGGACCATGGGTCCGATGCTAAATGGGAAAGCCACGTAGAGTATATTTATCCGTCTTTGTCAGAAACAACGCGAACCCTGAAAGTGCGCATACCGCTAAACAATAACAACCATACTTTAAAGCCCAATATGTTTGCCCACGTTGGAATAAAGCCTACTCAACGCAAGGCGGCGTTACTGGTTCCTCGCAGTGCCGTTATTCGCACGGCTGAGGGCGCAAAAGTGGTACTCAGTGATGGCGATGGCAACTTTAAGTCGGTACGCGTAACACTGGGACAAAGCGATAGTACACATTTTGAAGTAGTCGAAGGTTTGCTGCCAGAGGATGATGTTGTGGTATCAGCACAATTTTTGATTGATTCAGAGTCGTCGAAAAGCAGTGACTTTAAGCGAATGAAAGCGCCCGATCACCAGGCCACGACAACAGGTACTATTGAAGTAATTGAATTGCCGGCTGGCGCCGAAACGAATGGCGCTTCGAATAACGCAAAGTTAGTGATCGCTCGCGGGCCGATTGAAAAATGGGGGCGGGGACCTGCGACAATGTCATTTTCGGTATCAAAGCATATTGACTTATCTCAGTTCAAAGAAGGTGACAACATCATGTTCACCTTTGTGACTGGCGAAGAATTCACGGTTATTGATATACGAAAGCGTAATGAACATGCAATGGACAAGAGCATGGTGCATGAATCAGTTCACAGTAATCATAAACCTGATGGGGGCAACCTGAAGGGCGATGAAGCGCAAGGCGATGCTCACGAGTCAATGCTTCATAAGTCAATGGTTCACAAGTCGGCAGAACAAAAATCGATAAATCATAAGGAGCACATGCACCATGATTGAACCGGTAATCCGCTGGTCGGTAAACAATAGAATACTGGTATTACTGAGCGCTATTATGCTCAGTATTGCGGGTGTCTGGGCGGTGAAAAACACCCCTGTTGATGCTATCCCTGATTTATCTGATGTCCAAGTAATAGTGAAAGTAAACTATCCCGGTCAGTCGCCGCAAGTGGTGGAAGATCAGGTGACGTTTCCTCTCACCTCTGCGCTAATGTCAGTGCCTGGCGCACAGACGGTGCGAGGGTATTCATTCTTCGGCGATGCCTACGTATATATTATCTTTGATGATGATACAGACATGTACTGGGCTCGAAGCCGCGTTCTGGAATACCTAAATCAGGCGTCTTCGCAACTTCCAGAAGGCGTGACACCTCAGCTAGGTCCAGATGCGACAGGGGTAGGTTGGGTTTACATTTATGCGTTGGAAAATGATGTTAGTCAGCCAAATGCGATGGATGCTGGTGAGTTAAGGGCGTTGCAAGACTGGTTCTTAAAGTTTGAGCTGCAGTCAGTTGAAGGCGTATCTGAAGTTGCGTCTGTTGGAGGGATGGTTAAACAATACCAAGTTATTGTCGACCCTGAAAAATTACGTGCCTATAACATCCAGCCATCCATGATAGAAATTGCCCTTAAACGGGGTAACCGTGCGTCAGGCGCTTCGGTTATTGAAATGGCCGAGGCAGAGTACATGGTTAGTGCGCAAAGCTACATTCAGGGCATTGACGATATACTGGCTTTGCCCACAGGCGTTATCAAGGATGGCGTTAGCATAACGATTAACGATGTAGCCCAAGTGGTAGAAAGCCCATTGATGCGCCGCGGTATTGCTGAACTAAACGGGAATGGCGAAACTGTGGGTGGCATTATAGTGATGCGCTATGGCGAAAACGCCAAAGCCACTATCGATGCGGTCAAAGCTAAGCTGGATTCATTAAAAGAGAGCTTGCCGAAAGGGGTGAATATCGTCCCCGTTTACGATCGCTCCACCCTTATTGATAAGTCCGTCGATACCCTCACCAATAAGCTAATGGAGGAATTACTGGTTGTCGGTTTGGTATGCGCTATCTTCTTGTTTCACTTACGTTCATCTATGGTTGCGCTAATCAGTTTGCCTATTGGTATTCTCGCTGCCTTTATCGTAATGAAGTTGCAGGGACTTAATGCCAACATCATGTCTTTAGGTGGCATTGCTATCGCTATTGGTGCAATGGTAGATGGCGCTATTGTTGTGGTTGAAAATTTACACAAGCACATTCATCAGCATGCTGTCTCAACGAGTCAGGGAGCTTCAGCGAGTCAAAGGGATTCCGCAAGTCAAAGGAGTTCAGGGAGTGCCCAGTCGCGAACATATCTATCAACTTCTGCGGCACCAAGCCCTGCGCCAACCTCTGCAAAGCTTTCGGCAGCCAAACGCTGGGAACTGGTAATTAAGTCGACCACCGAAGTTGGCCCAGCTTTATTCTTTGCGCTCCTAATAATCACTGTATCCTTTATTCCTGTTTTTGCGTTAGAAGCACAAGAAGGTCGGCTTTTTGCGCCTCTTGCCTTTACCAAAACCTATGCCATGGCAGCAGCTGCGGCGCTGGCTATTACGTTGGTTCCTGTGCTGGCGGGTTATTTTGTACGCGGAAAAATACGTTCTGAAGCCCAGAACCCGGTAAATCGAGCTTTAGAATGTGTGTATCAGCCATTGCTGACGCGGTTGCTTAACTACCCACTGCTCACTTTGGCGGGGGCATTTTGCTTGTTGCTTTCCATGTACTGGCCGTTAAGCCAACTAGGTAGTGAATTTATGCCCGAACTGGACGAAGGCGATTTGATGTATATGCCTACAACCTACCCGGGTATTTCAGTGGGTAAAGCCAGAGAGCTTTTACAGCAGACGGACAAGCTTATTGCAACCTTACCCGAGGTTGAAACGGTATTCGGGAAAATTGGACGCGCAGATACGGCCACAGACCCTGCACCATTGACGATGATTGAAACCTTCATTCAGCTTAAACCGAAAGCGCAGTGGAGGGCGGGCATGACCACTGAAAAGCTCAAAGAAGAGCTTAACGCTCTGGTGCAATTTCCTGGGCTGACCAATGCGTGGGTAATGCCAATTAAAACCCGTATCGACATGTTGGCAACCGGGATAAAAACACCTGTTGGGATCAAGATTGCGGGGCCTGACCTTGCGGGCATTGAAGCCATCGGAAAGGATATAGAGACACTGCTTAAAGACCTGCCCAACACAGCATCAGTTTACGCTGAGCGGGTGGTAGGTGGCCGTTATGTTTATATCGATATCGACAGGCAGTTGGCGGCGCGTTATGGCATGACGATAGACGATGTTCACAGTATTGTGGGCTCGGCAGTGGGCGGCAAAGTGGTTACGCAGTCAGTGGAAGGGCGTGAGCGTTTTCCTATCGCCATGCGTTTTTTACAGCACTACCGCGATACGCCTGAATCTTTAGCATCCATGCCTTTCGTCACGCCAAGCGGTGTTCACATTACCCTTGGCGATGTCGCGACCGTGCGAATTGACGACGGGCCGGCTGGGATTAAAAGCGAAAATGCCCGATTAAACGGATGGGTATACATTGATATCTCGTCAGACTCGGCCACAGGTATTGACTTAGGGGGCTATGTAGATAGCGCGAAACGTCATTTGTCAGAGCACCTCGATTTACCCACTGGATACTCCATTACGTGGGCGGGGCAGTTTGCTTACCTTGAGCGCGCGAAAGCAAAACTGTCGGTGGTTATACCGCTAACGTTAGCCATTATCTGCCTTTTGCTTTATCTGGCATTTAAACGTCTTCGCGATGTGGCACTCATACTTGCTACCTTACCGTTGGCGCTGGTGGGCAGTGTATGGTTGCTTTACCTTCTTAACTTCAATCTTTCGGTGGCGGTAGGTGTTGGGTTTATTGCCTTAGCAGGTGTAGCGGTAGAAATAGGCGTTATCATGCTGGTCTATCTAAACCAATATGTATCAGAAGCTCTTACTAAGCACGTAACAGAAAGTGGCAACACCAAAAAAGATGAGCTTGTTAAAACGGCTATTGTCCATGCTGCATCGGCAAGGCTTCGACCTGTTATGATGACATCGCTTTCTATTATTGTGGGCTTATTACCTGTTCTTTATGCTACTGGAACAGGTAGTGAGGTGATGCAGCGAATTGCGGCGCCTATGGTAGGCGGTATGGCGAGTGCACTGGTATTAACGCTGTTGGTATTGCCAAGCGCGTTTTACTTAATTGTGTCACGCAAAAAATAATAGAATTGAAAGTGCAGTAGAGTAGATAAAGCATAGGGAAGCGATAACACGCTTCCCTACGTTTCATTTTTAAAGCATTGCGCGATTAATGCGCTGCCGCTTGCTCTTCCGCAAATTCCTCAACTTGTTGCCATACGCGCAAAAGGTTTCCGCTCAATATCTTTTCAATGTCGGTACGGCTGTATCCTCTATCCAGCAATCCTTGTACTAAGTTTGGAAAACTCGCAACGTCTTTAAGCCCAGTGGGTAATGAGTCACCTACACCGTCATAGTCTGAACCAATGCCTACATGATCAACGCCAATCAGTTTTACCACGTGATCGATATGGTCAAGCACTTCGTCTAGGGTTGAATAAGGGTATGGCACTTCTTTGCGATAATTCTCTTCAAAGTTCTCTAGCTTAGGGCTGTCTTCGCCTTCTTTTTCAACCATGGCTTTGCGCGCAGCAGCAAGGCCACTACGCCACTTACCAGCTTCTTTAGATACAAAACTAGAACCAAAGTTAATCATAATCACACCGCCATTTTCGCCGAGTTTTTTGATCATCTCGTCGTCCATGTTTCGCTCAAAACCGGGGGTAAAGCGGCGCAGTGAAGAATGTGATGCTATGACTGGCACCTTTGTTAACTCAATAACCTGATAAAAGGCGTCGTCAGACACATGGGAAATATCCAGCATAATGCCAATGTTGTTCATTTCGCCCACTAAGGTTTTGCCAAACGGGCTAAGGCCTTTCCATTTTCTGCGCAGGTCATACGAAGAGTCAGAAATGTGGTTAGCTTGACTATGAGCAAGGGTGATATAGCGAATCCCGCGCTCGTAAAAAGCCGATAGATTCGCCAAATCACCTTGAATAGGAGAACCATTTTCCATGCCCATTGGCAGTGAAATTAACCCTTTTTCGAATTGAGCTTTTACGTCAGAAGGGCTTTTAGCAATGGCAAATTTATCAGGTGCACGGGCAACAATGGCTTCTACTGAATCGATGAGCTCATGGGCAAGCTGCGTAGATTCTGGAGAGTTGTCTAAACTAGCAGGCACGTAAATACTCATAAAAGGGGCGTTTAAACCACCAGCTACTGCGCGAGGATAGTCAAAGTCGCCGTCCTGCGTGGCTTTAGTGACATCAACCCACTTTTCCTTTACGCGATAAGGAACATCAATGTGTCCATCAACAATAATAGTTTCTTGTGCGATCTTGATAGCTTTTTCAGATGCTGAATAAGTAGAGGTCTCAGCAAGTACAGAGTGTGAAGCAAAAAGCGCAGAGATAAGTAATGCGCAAGATGAGAGTGGGAAGCGCCCCTTCATAGAAAATCCTTATTTTGTTTTTTTATCGCTTAGGTCAACAACCGCTAACTTAATAGCAATACGAGACTAAAGGATAATGCACACCGCGACAATAGGCTTTTACTTGCTATGCATTTACCCCAGATTGCTCTCGCTAAGCCCTAAATTAGTCGATATTGCTCATTTTTAGAGCGCTTGTGCTTGTTTACTTCAAGTTTACATTGCAATAAAAATTTAAAACTTGTTATGGTGAAGACTGCGTGACTTCATTGCGCGAATACGGGATACTCCCAAGCGCTCCGCCAATTATCGATGACTACTATGCATCAGCGCGGCCGACGTAATTTTTTAGTGGCACCCGCTCTTCTCACATAATCAAGCCGGGGCCACAGCTAACAAGTATGAGAAATAAATATGGCTATTAACTTTGTACCGCTAGATAAAGAAAAGCATAAAGACCTAAAGGTTGCGGTAAACACTTCTTTCAGTTTTGCTAAAAATACACACCTTGCAGCAGCAACAATCCGTGAGTTCGCACAACTAGCAGCAACTATGCCGCTTGTTTTCATTGAAGACACGAATGCTAAGCGCCACCACGTAGTTACTATGCTTGGTATGGAACAGGGTCAAAACCTTTTCCTAACTGGCGACAGCTGGAAAGGTCCTCACGTTCCAATGAACATCCTTCGCTACCCGTTCGACGTACGTCCTGACGGTGACAAGCTTGGTGTTTACATCGACGAAAACTCTGATCTTATTTCTGATGAAGGCCAAGCGCTATTTACAGAAGCTGGCGAAGCAAGTGAATTCCTAGATAACCGTCAGAAATTCCTAGCAGACCTTGCAAACAGCGAAATGCTAACTCAGCGTTTTGTTGCGAAAGTCGTTGAACTGGACCTTCTTGATCCAATTCAAATTCGCCTTACTTACCAAGATGGTAAACAGCGCAATGTTACCGGCATGATGAGCATCAACGAGAAGAAGCTTCTTGAGCTGCCAGAAGAGCAGGTGCTTGAGCTACACAAGCAAGGCTTCCTAGGTGCTATCTACGCAGTAATGATGTCTGTTGGTCAGCTAAACCGCCTTGTTGAGCTTTCTAACGACACAGAAAACCCAATTCGCAGCATGCAGCTTTCTGCGGTTAAAGCAGAAGAAGCAGCATCTGAAGCGGCGCCAAACGCGTAATCGCTCCCTCATTTTGAAGTT
>Ga0066843_10000417_pt1 | contig 13618 bp, 9 predicted proteins | sample ETNtaG_15_FD_66663 | JGI IMG/M metagenome (GOLD analysis project Ga0066843, IMG submission 66663) | Marine microbial and viral communities from oxygen minimum zone, Eastern Pacific Ocean - ETNP201302PF89A | ecosystem: Environmental > Aquatic > Marine > Oceanic | place: Pacific Ocean: Eastern... | reverse complement strand
ATGCTGAATTATGCTGTAAAGTTAACAAAAGACGCAACCTCAATTACCTCTACCGATCATAAGAACTTACGAACTGTCGGTTTCAATGATCAAGCTATCCTACAGATCACGCTGATAGCCGCGTGGTTTAATTATATTAACCGGGTTGCTGATGCCCTTGGAGTTGGGAAAGATTAAAAAAATTCACAAGAAAATCATGTTATTGATTATTAGCCTAATTTGTATCCTCGTATGTCTTTTGATTGGTTGTAGCTTCTATTTGGAGCGTGCAAAACAAAATGACTTATTAGAAAGCTTACAAGGTATCCCCCAATATCAAGTGGAAATTATGAGGGATACGTGGGGTGTTCCTCACGTTTTTGGGAAAACCGATGCAGATACAGCTCACGGGTTAGCTTACGCGCATGCAGAAGATGACTTTGAAACTATCCAAGAACTCTTGCTTACAATCAAAGGCAAACTGGCTTCAGTAATGGGCAAAGATCTGGCTCCTTACGACTATTATGTACAACTATTTCGAATATGGGATGATGTCAACGAAAAATACGATACTCTTTCTGCCGACATTCGATCTGTTTGTGAGGCGTATGCTAACGGACTAAATCTCTATGCGTCTCAACATCCACAATTATTGGAACGAAACATTTGGCCAGTAGAAGGTAAAGATATCGTCACAGGCTTTGTTCATAAACTTCCTCTTTTTTTTGGGGTTGATAATGTGCTAAAGCAAATTTATCAAGCAGAGACAAACCCAAAGGTCAGCCAATCTGAACTAGGCTTTCAACAAGGTATCGGCTCAAATTTTCTAGCTGTTGGTCCAAACCGTTCAGCAGACGGGGCCACTCGCGTTGCGATTAATACACATCAGCCATGGGAAGGACTAGTGGCTTGGTATGAAGCTCATGTTGTTAGCGAAGAGGGTTTGAATCTCTATGGGGGTCTTTTTCCAGGTTCCCCTATCGTGTTGTTAGGACACAATCAACACTTAGCTTGGGGACATACTGTTAATTATCCCGACCTGATCGACGTGTACAAATTGGAGATTAATCCTAACAATCCTAATGAATACCGTTTTGATGATCAATGGCGATCATTGGAAATTCGGAAAGTTCCTATTGAAATCCGACTCTGGCGTAATTTTCGATGGACCTTCCATCGAGAAACGCTCTGGTCTGTACATGGACCCGCGTTGCGAAATGCCAACGGTGTTTATGCTATCCGTTATGCTGGAATAGGAGAAATCGGGCAAGTAGAACAATGGTATCGTATGGGAAATGCCAAAAACTTGGAGGAATTTAAAGCGGCTATGCGATTACATACAATTCCGATGTTTAATACCGGATATGCTGATCAAAAAGGCAACCTATATTATGTTTATAACGCCCTACTTCCCCTAAGAAATGAACAATATGATTGGTCAGGCTACGTTAAAGGAAATAGCTCCAGTACTTTATGGACGCGTTATCTTTCTTATGACGACCTTCCGCAGGTTGAAAACCCACCTTCTGCGTTTCTACAAAGTTGCAATAACAACCCATTCCAAACAACAATAGGCATTGGCAACCCAAACCCTTTGGAATACTCTTCAGTTTTTGGAATCGAAGATATGATGACCAATCGTTCCTTGCGAGCTAGAGAGCTTTTCGGAAACAATTCGGCTATAACTCGGGAAGAATTTGTCCAATATAAATTTGACAAATATTATTCACAAGATTCTGTTTTAGCTAAGAGCATCCATCGATTCTTAGAAGAAGCGACAACCGAAGACCCAGAACTGGCCAAAGCGATCGATCTCATTCGATCTTGGGACCTTCAAACTGACATTAATAATCGAGCGGCGGCGTTAGTCATTCTAACTTTTCGACCTAAGGACAGACCCGCCGACTTTCAATATGACTATCCTCTGTTTCTAAAGAGATTGATGGAAAATATTGAGCTTTTAAAACAGAACTTCGGTCGAATTGATGTTACTTGGGGAGAAATCAACCGTTTGATTCGTGGCAACATAGATTTGCCTATTGCAGGTGGACCCGATATTTTGCGTGCGATCTATAGTCAACCTATTGACGAAGGTCGTTTAAAGGGAGTGGCAGGCGACTGTTTTTTTCAAATCGTAGAATGGGATGGACAAGAACATCTGCAAAGCTGGGTTATCAACCAATACGGCAGTCATTCCTGGAAGAAGACTTCTCCTCATTACACTGATCAGTCTCTACTATTCGCTCGAGAGGAAATGAGGCCAATCTGGTTTGATAAAGAGGATATTCTGGAAAACCTTGAACGAAGATATTCACCTGGGCAGGATTAATCCACTCATTTTCTTTGGGAATATTCTAGTCCTTGGAAGATGATGCTAAATACTGGTCAAATAATGGCTCTGAGTTTAGTCTCTGATCGCATTGGCACTTATTCCTCGAACTCAGGATAATTTACCGTCTAGTGCAAATGTGCAGGCAACAAGGAAAAAGTGCTGATCACGGTACATTGATAGCAAAATCACAAGTAAAGGCAAGTACTAGAACCTTTGCCTACAGGTGAAAGGAATTTCATATTACAACAGGAATAATATTACTAAGCATCGGCATGTTTGGGATGAATCTTGAGATTATCAGGATGATCGTCCATATTTTGATATGTCTGGGTGGATATTCCTTTCAGTTCAACAAACGAATGTTGGTTGCCGCATAATACAAATTATTTACGGACATTAGCTTATCTTAAAACCATTCAAAAATAACATATTTTTAACAAATGAAAGTCTTCTCTTAGCATATTATGGTCACTAAATCTATATTCAAAATTGACTATTCCTTCGATGGTTTGTCAGCAAATTTTACATGTGATCCCAATTTTCAATCAAGCATGCTTTTCTCAGAGCAAAATTTGTGGGGGGAGACAGATTGAAGTGAGTATAATTCGGTTTGGCTTAGCTCACAAACATAAATAAAATTAATAAGAATGATACACTTGTGAATCTCCTTCTCAATCTTCCCAAAATTCAATATGTTTTCAATGCATAACTTAGAGACAATTAGAATAGAATAGTGAACAAATTCCTTACCAATGCTATCAACACGCTAACAGAGGATGGTAAAACAGAATGAATACTAAATTGATAAAAGCTACCAGTCTATTACTATTTTTCACCTTTGGTATCGTAATTATCGGATGTGGAACCCAAGAACAGAGAGAAAAAAAAAGAGAAGAAAAGAGAACACAGAAATTCGTCTTACAGCTAAATAATAGAAACCAGGATATCAAGACTCGTGTGAATGCAGCGAGGGCCTTAGGTCGGATAAATACTCCCACGACACAAAAAGCATTGGCTAGAGCCATCCCCATGCTGATTGAAGCGCTAGACAATGCTGATACCAGCACACGAGCTTTCGCCGCGAGTGCATTGGGCAACATTGGTAAATCAGCAAAAAAAGCAATACCAAATCTTACAAACAACTTAAGAAATGATGGGAGTGACTTGGTTCGTGGATCTGCCGCTTACGCTTTAGGGCAAATGAAAGAATCAGCCCAGAGCGCAATCCCTGACCTAGTAAAGGCATTGGATGACGAAAATGAGTTAGTGCGCCAAAGTGCGGCTAAAGCCTTAGGCCAGATTAACCTACCTCAAGCAACTGAAGCGTTAAAACGTCACAAAGCAAACACACCAAATTAAACTTTTAGCAACGAGAAATCGAGTGTTATAATTGGTGATGGATACTTTGGGTTGCGGCATAGATTTGAGAATAAACTTGCATCCTTTCCTTATATTTCTTCTGAACTTCCTCTCGTGGATAGTAAACCTCCTTAGTTCGAACTAATTGTTCAACTGCCGACCGAATTGAAGGATACTTTCCAATTGCTGTTCCCGCTAATATAGCAGTCCCTAAACAAACACCTTCTGAAACATCAAGAGCAATCACTTTTTTACCAAATATGTCTGCTTTAAGTTGGAGCCACTGATTTGATTTGGCACCACCGCCGATCGCCCGAATTTCGTTAATTGTCACACCAGCAGAGTCTAAAAGCGTGAGGTTGTGTTTAATCTCAAAGCTGATACCTTCCAAAATTGATTTGACCACGTCTGATTTGCTTGTACCAAGTGTCAATCCCAGTATTGCCCCTTTGGATTCAAGATCCATTTTTGGAGTACCTGAACCATTAAAATGAGGTAGGAGCATAACTGGCGACGGTTCCTCCGACATTGATTCGACCAAAAGATCATAGACGTCCTGCCCAGATGATGCTGCCTGCTCAACTTCGTATTGTGCGAAATTGTCACGGAACCACCGCAGAATGACCCCTCCACTCGACACAAAACCAAGCGTGACATACATATCATCAACTACATGCGGATAACACGAGAAATTACCATCGATCATATTTTGATTCAGTACAGGTGTAGTAAACGCTGGTACAATACATTCAACAGTACCAGTAGCATCCATCACATCCCCCTCATCAATAATCCCCGCACCGAGGGCACCACATGGTTGATCATGCCCCCCGGTAACACCAACGACGTTCTTGGGTAACCCCAAATCTTTGGCAATATCAGAACCAATTTCGCCAATTATTGTGCCTGAAGCCGCAGGACTAGCAAACATGGAAGAATCCACATTTATCATATTCAGCATTTGCTCAGACCAATCTTTTTGAATAACATCAAAAAGCATGGTACGAGCCGCGAGAGAGTAATCAATCACAGGTGGCATACCAAGTTTATAAAACACAAAATCCTCATACCCTAAGAATTTCCAAGTTTGCTCAAATACATTGGGTTGATACTGTTGAATCCAAATTATCTTTGCAAGCGTTGTAATATCACTTAATGGAATACCTGTGATCTTCATAAGGTCAAGCTTACTTACTTCTTTCCCAATCTCATTTGAGATACCAGTTGTACGAGAATCGAAACTAGTGATGGTATTTGCTAGAATTTCACCCGATTTTGATATTGGAGTGACGGCTTCTCCTTGAGAAGCAACACTGATAGCCTCAACGGGATCACTTTTTGTGTGCTGAGCAACAGACTGAATACAACCAGAAATTTTCTCCCAAACAACATAACTATCCAATTCAGACCAGCCAGGCTGCGAATGCAAAAGTGGGTACTCATCATAGGCTTGGGCCAAAATCTGACCTTCAATATTAAATGCAATTACCTTGCATCCTGTTGTACCAACATCAATTCCTAAAAGACTCATTCGTTCCTCCTTATACAAATTCGGTTTGTTTCTTGTATTTAATCAGCTTCTACCCATTTCCATACACAACCATAATCAGCGGAATCTCAAGCATGCTATTCCGCCAAACATCCAACTTCCGTTTCTCCAACTTGATTAGTTCCACATCCTTAACGTCCATCAACAAGGAATTCCTCAGCTGAAGACAGCTGAGCGGAGAATACGCGAATCGGTTGATAATAGCATCATACGTTGTCGACCTCTGATTTCCTCTATTTCCTTTATGACAGGCTACAAATTCAAAAACACTTCCCAATACAGGTAAGTTCCCACTACTCTCTTCATATATCCTAGAGAAGCAATGGATTCCCATTAAGATGAAAGAACAAGGAAACAAAAAAGGAAGCGAATTAACCATAAATTTGCAACATCCGTATCAGAACCGGAAACAGCAGGTTGGTTTAAGAGCTATTCCTGCTTATATGCTCACTCCACCAACGGATGTTCGCATCCCATATCCAGCGGTTCTCGTCTGTACATTCAAGGTACTCGGGTTCCTACCGCTCCACAGTCATATTTTCAACAACCTGAATATTCAGATTTCAAAAACGTCACCATCATGGGCAATGGTATATGGATAAGGTAATGATCTAAAGATCTCCTTTAAAGTCGCTTCCCCCTTCCCATGCCACGGATCATGAATATGATTAAAAATGAGATGTTTGATAGGGCATTCTTTAAGGATTGGCAGTGCTGTTTCAGGTGAGAAATGTGTCATTTCACAAATACATACATCAGAAGTTTCCCGACGAGCAATCAGAGGAAAATCGGAAAAATCGTGGCTGAGATCTCCAGTGAACACAACCCGTTTTCTAAAGCTATCTAAAATAAAGGAAAAACTAATCTGTTTATTCGCACTTCTAATGTGGTTATTACCAACAGCCTTCATGGTAATATTATCATCTTCAAATATTAGACCTTCTCGAAATGACCTGAGGCTGACAATCGAAGAAGGCCATTTCAGGTGCATCGCTTTTAGCCAACTCTCTAATGGGCTGATTGCGTTTTCTTCTGGTAACAAAATCACAGTATGTTGATCATCCCGTGGTTTTTTCAAGAGAGTTTTGATGATTCCTGGCAACCCACCAGTATGGTCTTCGTGCATATGAGTGATGAAAACAGCTTGCAGTTTGTGCAACTCTTTGTTAGCTCGAATCATTAATCCATTTGCCGGTGCACCGGCATCAATCAAATATGACACATCCTCAACTTCTACAAGTGTAGAGGAATTAAAACGATTATATGTATGGTTCCCATGACTTGTTCCCTGAGTTATTATTCGCATAGGTCACCCTATCTCCGTGCAAATCGAAATTGCCAGTGTCAAATACATTTAGATTTATGTCTGCGCAAAAACGCGACAAACTTTGGTTAGCAATGCTCCCAGTAAAACCTTACTACCCTTTTTCAGATGCTGAATCTTGGATGCCGTGGCGCACCATCCCGTTTCAAGCGTAATTTCGAACCAACTAACGGCAAGTTAATCCTTTTACCATTTTGTAAATGTGATTCCATAAAAGCAAAGATTAATTCCGTACTAGCATAGGCTACTCTGACACCACCTCGCGTCGTGGTGTTGGTATCCAACGCTTGCACAAGATCTCTAATAAGATTTTGAGTAGAACTGGAACTCTCAAATTCAGGGAAGGCACCTGGAACCAAACATTGCCGCCAGCCGGACACATCAGCTTGACGACGGAGTTGCCATTGCCAACCATTGTTCCAACAGGTTAAGCTTCCTTTTTCACAGATGGCTTCCCATTCACTAGTGCGTGGGGATAACATCGCATGTGCAGTTACTTCATTTTCGAATTGGATTATGCCGTAGCCAACAGGGTCTTCACTAATAATTTCACCATTAATAATGTTATCTCCATTCGGCAAATAAGCAGACACCCATGTTGCAGCAACATCACTGTTCAAACGAAGAACAAGATCAAAATTATGACTGGCAGAATTGAATAAAGTCCCGTTTGAATAAATAATTAAAGTTTTCAGTTTACCAAGTTCCCCACTATCAATGATTGATTTCATACTATCAAACCCTGGGTGCCAACGACGATTTGTACCTAAGTTAAACAACACACCGTTCTCTTCTACTGCATCTACCATAGCTCGGGCCTCTTCCATTGATGCTGCCATCGCTTTTTCAGCGTAGATAGCTTTGACACCATGATTGGCTATATCAATAACTATCTCGGCCCGGTGTTCGGGTTGGGTAGCAACACTAACAATCTCCGGCTGCTCTTTTTCTAGCATCTCTCGATAGTCAGTGTATTGGTGTTCTTTTGCAACTCCATAGAGTTTACCAAATTCTTCCATAACATCCAACCGAAGATCAGAACAAGCAACCAAATCGGTTCTCTCCTCTATCTGGAATCCCGCTGCATGTGAATAGGGAAGTACAATTGCTTTGTAATCAGTAACTTCATGATCAATGAAAGCCCCCATACGACTACAACCGATAATAGCAGCTCGATAAATTTTCATGTTCCATTTTCTCCAGATTGATGTTAGGCTGAAAACATGCGGAGGATGATAACATGGAGACGCTTTATCATCAAATGGATTCTCATACCTCGAAAGGACAAACCTTCCTTGATCTGGTGTACTTAGATCAAGAAAAATAATGCTACCATTATGCCCCCCAAGAATCTCATTTTCATCTTATCGGATCAACACAATCGTAATATCACTGGTGCCTATGGAAACCCTATCATACAAACACCTAACCTTGATCGACTTGCCGAACGCGGAACGACATTCAGGAACGCTTACACCAACTGCCCTATTTGCGTCCCAGCTCGAGCATCTCTAGCAACGGGTCGTTATGTACACCAAATTCGGTATTGGGATAATGCATTTCCATATGATGGTTGCACCGAAAGTTGGGGACACCGTTTGAAACAACAAAATTATCAAGTTGACTCCATAGGCAAACTACATTTTCGTGGATCTCATGATGACAATGGGTTCTGCCAGGAAATAGATCCATTGTATGTAGTGGATGGACTAGGTGATGTATTAGGTTGTATTCGGAACGATCCCCCTACTCGTGATAAACGAGGAGAAATAAATAATGCAGGAACTGGTGATTCGACTTATCTACAGTATGATACCAGCAATGCAGACCAGGCATGTCAATGGTTAGCTAAACACAGAAATGACCAAAATCCTTGGGTGCTATTTCTATCTTTTGTGTGCCCTCACCCACCATACATTTCTCCGGAAGAATTTTATCAACTGTATTCGAAGGATCAAATCCCACTTCCTGCTCAGTGGCACATAGATGAATGGCCGGATCATCCCGCTATTGATCGATTCCGAGATTTTTTCGCTTATTCTGATCTTCGTAATGAGGAAAGGCTGAGAAATTTCCTGAGAGCTTATTACGGTGTATGTACCTATTTAGATCAACAAATCGGTCGGGTCCTGCAAACCATGGAAGAATATCATCTACTTGACACCAGCCGGATTATCTATACTTCTGATCACGGTGAATCGCTTGGAGCACGTGGTTTGTTTGGCAAATTTACTATGTATGATGAGTCGGCTGCAGTCCCTTTTATAATAGCCGGCGCAGATGTCCCAAAAAACAAAGTGGTTGAGACCCCTATCTCTTTGGTAGATTGTTTCCCATCCATTATAGAAGCCGTTGGCGGACATCTGGTTGAAGAAGATGTGGATCTACCAGGTAAATCCATTTGGGAAATTGCCCAAACATCTAACCAAGATCGATTCGCTTTTAGCGAATACCATGCTGTCGGCTCAGAGAATGCCATCTATATGCTTCGCAATAGGCAATACAAATATATTTACTATGTTGATGATCCTGTACAACTCTTTGATTTACAGGCTGATCCAGCAGAGACTCAGGATTTGTCAAATCTACCCGAATACCAAGAAATACTCCAGTTTTTCGATGAAGAACTTAGCAATATCGTTGATCCTGAAGGAGTTGATGCGAAAGCTAAAGAAGATCAGAGGTCAAAAATATCGGAGAACGGTGGAGAAGCAAAAGTGCGTCAAAGAGGTGCATTTGACAACTCTCCCGTTCCAGGTGAGGATCCCGTTTTTCGTCGGCATTAAACACCAAAATCTGTTGCAAGCCAAATTACTAAAACCATAACCATTAACATTTTTGTAGATCATAATTAGTATAAACTGCAAATTAATGAAACTTGTTGCTTATTTTCTTCTGATTACATTTCTAATTGTAAATGGCAAATTAAATTACGGCTACACCCAAAAACGCACAATGGCATTTACTGACGTAACAAAAGAATCAGGAATTGACTTTCTGCATTATGATGGGCGAAGTGGACAACATTATTTTGTCGAGACGATAGGGTCTGGATGTGCATTCATTGATTTCGATAATGATGGTTATCTGGATATTTATCTTGTCAATGCAACCGATTTACCAGAATCCCATTCCCAAGTTGTATCAAGGAATGCGCTCTATCAGAACGATAGAAATGGCGTCTTTATTGACGTCACCAATCAGGCTGGGGTTGGTGATTTGGGATATGGTACAGGGATAACATCAGCTGACTACAATAACGATGGCTTTGTAGACATTTACATTACTAATTTTGGAGCAAATATACTTTACAAAAACAATAAAGATGGGACTTTTGTTGATGTTACCGAATTCGCTGAGGTAGAAAGTCCCATGTGGAGTGCAGGAGCATCTTTCGGGGATTATAATGGTGATGGCTTCGTAGATCTTTATGTAACAAATTATTGTGACTTCAAACTAACAAATCACAAAAACTGCCAAGAACAGGACATTAAGGTGTATTGTGGCCCCGAGGAGTTCAGCGGTATACCTGATACTTTATATCAAAATAATGGGGATGGTACTTTCACCGATGTGACGAAAAGCGCAGGCGTATTCAATCCAAATGGAAAAGGTATGATGGCTGTATGGTCAGATTACAACGATGATGGAAACCTAGATTTGTTCGTTGCTAATGACGGCACTGAAAACTTTTTATATCAAAATAATGGCGACGGAACTTTCACTGATATTGCTTGGATTGCAGGTGTTGAAAACGACGATCAAGGTAATCCACAAGGGAGCATGGGAATTGACTTTGCTGATTACAACAATGATGGGATGTTTGATTTGATTATTACCAATTTTCAGCGCCAGCTAAATATGCTATATAGAAATGATGGAGATGGACTCTTTAGCGACACTACTTTTACCGCAGGACTTGGTTATACGTTACCATATGTCAGCTGGGGTATTGGTTTCTTCGATTTCGATAATGATTCGTTTCGGGACATATTCATTGCTAACGGACACATTCAAGACCATATCGAACTTTACGATTCAAGTACAACTTATCTCCAACCTAACCATTTGCTGATTAATAACAAAGGCCGTAATTTCATGAATGTGTCAGACCAATTTCACCTAGGTGGACTGAACGCAAGTCGCGGTGTCGCTTTTGGTGATTTTGATAACGATGGAGACATCGATGTTTTGATCAACAATGCTCATGATCAACCGAATCTTCTGCGGAACGATCTTCGTACTGATCATCATTGGATATCTATCAAAGTAGTTGGGACAGATAGTAACAGAGATGGAATTGGGTGCCGGATTAAGGTGTTCGGTGAAAAATTCTTTTCAACTGCTGACGTACGATCCGGAGCGAGTTACATGTCTCAAAACGATTTGCGCGTACACTTTGGTCTCGGCCAAGTAGAGAAGATTAATCAAATTGAAATCCATTGGCCTAGTGGTATTGTTGATGTGATAGAGGAGGTTGCCGTCAATCAAATTCTTACAATTGTAGAGGGATCCTCTCAGAAGTGAATAAATTTTCTCTTATCGCATTTATTTCGATGCTGGCGTTTTCTTTTGTTGCTTTTTCTGGTTCCTTTGAAGATGCTGAAAGATTGATCGTTGAAGGTAAACTTGATAACGCGTTAAAAGTTTACCAATCTATTCTTGATAGAAACCCAACATCTGCCAGAGCATATCGGGGAATTGGCCTTGCCTTATGGACAGGTGGCAGATCTGACCAAGCAATTAAATTTTATGAAAGAGCGCTAGAAATCCAACCTGAATTGGTTCAGGCTCATACGGATTTGAGCATAATATACTCAGCCCTGTATCAACATAAACTTGCAATCCAATACGCAGAAAAAGCATTACAAATTAGCGTTGATATAACAAATCAATTAAACTACGCAAATGTTTTGTGGCGTGCCGAGCGATACGAAGATGCAGCTCAACAATACCAAAAAGTAATATCATATAATGATCAAAATATAGATGCGTACATAGGACTTGGAAGTACATATCTCGCCTTAGCAAAGCTTAATGATGCACTCAATATTTTGAATTTGGCCATCAAAGTTGATTCAGAAAACGTAGACGCATTCTTCAATCGTGGTGTTGTTCAATCAAAACAAGGAAAATACAACCAAGCAATTTCTGACTTTCAAAAAGTATTAGATCTTCAACCAAGTTATCCAGAAGTGCATTTCCAGATTGGTTATGCTTACCAACTATTAAAAAGATATAAGTTAGCTATCAAGACCTACCAAAAATCACTAAAAATCGATTCTTACAATGCTGTTGTCTATTATCATTTGGCTCGATGCCATGCACTTGAAGGTAACATTGACATAGCAAAAAGGTTACGCCAAAAAGCAAAAACCTTCCAAGAGTATAATGATCATATTGAGGAAGCAAGGGCTTATATCAACAAATATCCAGATAAACCTGAAGGATATATGCGTTTAGCAAACCTGCATACTCAAAGGAAGGTATGGCAGGAAGCAATTTGGAATTATCAATTTGCGATTTCAGTTGACTCGAAATTCTTACCAGCTTACCAAGAACTCGCGGATCTATATATTGAACTGCACGATCTGGACAATGCTAGTAAGGTGTATCAAAAATCCATTCATCAATTCCCACAAGACATTCAACTTCGTGTAATGCTAGCATTACTCTATAAAGAACAATCTCGGTTAGACCTAGCAATTGAACACTTAAACATTGCAGAGGAGGTGGTCAAGAACCTAGTGAATAAAAATCCAGTTCCCAAAAATCTTGAGCAACTTTCTTTCGTATATTACGCCAAAGGTTTATACAACCAATCAGAAGAGTTATTATCAGAATTAATGAAGCAAGATCCCAACAACTTGGACTATATTCGACAACTTAAAGTGGTTCAATCTGCTCGAGCCCAACAAACTTGGAAAAAATAACCGGCCTGTGTGATTATCATTGCGAGTTTTACTTTTGGGATATTATTTTTAGTTGCACGCAAATCTTACATCTGCTAGGATGAGTTTAACATAGTGACTATAGTGTGAAAGGGATTCCAAAATGAAATACCGTTTTTGTTTTCTATCAAGTGCTGTGTTTGCGCTCATGTTGTTGAGTTGCTTCACATTTGCTAGTGAAATCGTCACCATATTAGATGAGAATGTCGATGATGTTATTAAATACATCACTAGTGGCAATGGTAAACCAGATAAATCAACGGATGACAAATTCAAAGGTAACGAAGCATTAAAAATTGGTGTAGATGGCGGTGATGGTCAGAACTTCAACCCAAATGCTCCTGACTGGAAATTCGAGATTGTAGAGAACCCGTCAACTGCGAGCGAGTTCCGATACATCACGTTTGCTTGGCGTAAAGATGGTGGGGAAGGTATTCAACTCCAACTGCATGGCAACCCTGATACCTGGGGGCATCGCTATCATGGAGGTGCTAATGTCAAAAACTGGAACCCCTCAATTCAGGTTTCCAAAACAATCCCAGCGAAATGGGAAGTACATACACGTGACCTCTTTAAAGATTGGAAAAAATTCCAGCTAACAGGTATTGCTTTTACTGCATGGGATGGCAAAGCCGGTTATTGGGATTATGTCATGTTACATCAGGATGAATCGGTTGCTTCAGTTGATTCTAAAGGCAAAATCACTGCAATTTGGGCGGACCTGAAAAGACGTTAAATATATTCAAAAAAATTCACGGGGGAGCACTACAATCTAAATAGAGTTCCCCCATTTGAATTATAGTAAATTAGTGGGAGAGGGAATCATAAGATGAGATTCTATAAGTTGATAGTGTTGATATTAATGGGTGTCATGGTTCATAATCACTCAGTTTGGTCCAAAGAGAACAGAGCATTTGTCGTTATTGATGGCAAAAAAAGTATAGATGACATTCTTCCTAAACTAACTAACGGAGCAGGACAAGCTAAACTTGAAAAAAACGATGTGTATAAAGATGATGATGATGGAAAAGCTGCTCTATTGGTTGTAGGATCAGGAGGGGACGGTCAGAAGTTCAATCCTAATATGCCAGACTGGCAAATAGACGTCGTCAAAAATCCAAAGG
>Ga0066843_10000395_pt1 | contig 13957 bp, 8 predicted proteins | sample ETNtaG_15_FD_66663 | JGI IMG/M metagenome (GOLD analysis project Ga0066843, IMG submission 66663) | Marine microbial and viral communities from oxygen minimum zone, Eastern Pacific Ocean - ETNP201302PF89A | ecosystem: Environmental > Aquatic > Marine > Oceanic | place: Pacific Ocean: Eastern... | reverse complement strand
ATAGCCGCAATTGTGGACATGCTCAAGCGCCTCAGCGACATCAATCATGATGTTGCCGACATACTCCTCCAACACCGGATCCGCGCGGGAGATGAGAATCTTGAGATTCGGAAACTCGCAGTACTCCATCGCGAGAAAATGGTCTCCCTTGATTTTGCCATGCTCGATGTAGCTGACGATGTGGTCATGATCGCAAACCTGGGCGAGGATCTCGCAGCCGCGGATGAAGCGTTTTCTGGCCTTGGAATCCCTGCGCAACTCGGGGTGCAGACGCCGGACGGCAATGGGATGCTTGTCGGGATCGGTCGCCAGCCAGATGTCTGCCATGCCGCCGCTGTTGACCACCTCCTGCAGGTCGTAATCCCCGAAATGACCGGACTGTCCCGGCTCGGGATTTTTGGCGCCTAGGATATTGAGCAGCCCCATCGATTTAATTTTCCGCTGATCGATCGGATCGAAGCAAATGAGCGAATACTGCCGCAAGTATGAACAGACCCACCACTGTCACGCCGGTCCACTGCACCTTGCTCCAGATCGACCAGCCAGCGCCGATGGTGGCGGCGACCAGCGCGACCAGCATCGCGATATTCAGCACGATGCGTTTGTTGCCCTGCGGCAGAGCGTCTCCCATGAGGCTCCGGCTGTTGATCATCAGGAAAAAGGTGATGTACGCGATCGGCAACAGCACCATGCCGAACACGCTCGTCGGCACTGCGAGCCAAAACTTGGCCTCGGCGTTGCTCCATAAAAACAGGAAGCCAAGCGCGCCGCTAACGCCGGGCAGGATGGATCCGATCCGGTGCTTCATACCGCCGATCTCGGCCCCGAGCATTTCGGTGACTGTGAAGCCGTTGATCAGCATCAGGATGATGATGGTCGAGATCGCCATGCCGAGCACGCCGATGCCAAAAACCGTCTGCGACACGGTCTTGTTGTCGGTCAGGTTTTCCAGCGACCCGGCCAGTTGAAACGCGTCACGGCTTACGAGCATCGCGGCGAGTTGCCTGTCAATCAGGTTCGGTTCTTTGCCTTCGCCAAGCTGCTTTTGGATGCCGGATAAATTTTTGTCGTACGCGCCCTGCAGTTTTTCCGTCAGCGCAGTTTTCTTTGTGGGATCGAGCAGCCCTTCGTCGTATTTGCCGTGGAACTGGCTGGCGGAAGCGATCACCACGCAGGTGGTCGCGAGGAAAAACGGCAGGAAGAGGCCAAGCGACAGGTCGAACGTGGCCAAACCGCGGTGCGCCCTGCCCCAGCCCTTGCGCAGCATCGAGTACGGCAGCAGAAACGTCATGTTGATGCCTACGGCAGTGGCGGCGGCGGTGACCATCCGGTCGCGCTGCGAACCGAGGATGATATCCTTCCAATAATCCGGGTCGCCGGACTCAGCGATGATTCCAGTGAACTTGGACGCCGGCTCGAAGAGCAGGCTGAAGTTCGGAATGAAACCGGCGAAAATAGCGCCCCACTCCAACTCGCCGGACATCACGATTACCACACCGAAGAAACTCAGCACCACTACACCCACCATGATTTTCAGAATGATCTCGAAAACCTTCACACCCTTGTTGCCGCTGTCGTACGACCAGACCACCGCCGCGCCGATAACAAACAGCAGCAGCGCGCAGATGTACTTGCCATTGTCACTGTCGAGAATGCCGAAGTTCTGTTGAATGGCAGCAGTACCAAGACCAAATTGGGGCATGGCCCACACGAGATTGGCCAGCATCGCGGCGATGAGCCAGCCCCAGCCCAGCACCGGGTTGATATGCTTGTTGATCGCACGAAAAGGCTTCTCTCCGGTGGAGAGCGTTACATAGCCGATCACCGAGAGCATCAGCACGCCGAAGATCATCATCAGCGGTTGGAGCCAGAGCAGCTCGTAGCCACCAATCACCCCGATGTAAAGGCTGCCTGCCAACGAGCCGCCGCCGAGGGTAATTGCGCCCTGCAACCAGCCGGGGCCGGATAGCTTGGCGAACGTGCCCCAGCGGGAAAGGAGCGGTTTTTGGTTCGCCTCCGCGAGGAGGTTCTTTTCGGCGGCGAAAGAGTCGTTCGAGTCGCTCATGGGTCAGGTTTGGGTTGCGCTTGGCCAAGCGCTTGGCCGGCCAAAAGACGCAGGGACTCTGGATAAAACCAAGCCGGAAACAAAGGCAATTCTCCCGTCTAGCGCCAAAAGAAAATCGGCGACACAGCGAAGTGCCGCCGGTTGAAATTGGCCAGGCGCTTGGCTTGAACCGGTGTTGGCCCGTCAAATCTTAGTGCTGCCGTAGATGATGCCGGCGTCTAGGGTCTTTTTGATCAGCTCATCCGCCTCGGAAAGGTGGGCGGCGGTATAGGGATCGAGTTTCACGCCCTCGACTTTTTGAGCAGCGTCGATGCGCTTGGCCAGGCTGCGCAACTGCTGCGTGGCCAGATTGGCCAACGGCCGCGAGCTGGCGCCGCGCCACGAGCCGGGCATGCTGAGGCTAACCAGGCGCTCCAGGTGCTCGCGCTGCAGGTTGCGGCGTAGGCTCGAAATCAGCGGCTTGCGGGTGGTGTGCTCGCCCTTGGCGGGATCCTTCAACTCGGTCCAGATGGCGTCGTCGAGCTTGCCCAGGATCTCAGGCAGCGTAATGGCATCCTTGTCAGCCTCAACGAGAAATTCGTTGTCGTACACGCGGCCCAGCGCGGTTGGGTTGAGAATCATGGTGAGCGTTGAAGCCTGGATGCCCATGACCTTTTCATGCACCGGCCAGGAGGCGTCGGTCATAGAACTGGACAAGTTGTCGATCCAACGGTCGCTGCTCATGCGACGCAGCAACCCGGTGTTGAGGCCGAACGCCTCGTCCTTGAAGGCGTTCTCGAGCATGAACTCGAGCGCCTCACGCTGCTGCTTGGCTGGCACCGGTGTCACCGGGTAGCGGTCGCCGGGATCGCCTTTTTTGTCGCGGTTTAAAAAGGAGCCACCAATCCAGTTGCCCATCATGCTCAACGCACGCGCCTGCAGAGACAACGTGAGCTGATACCCATAACGCGCCTTGGCCCAGCTTTGGCCCTTCTTGACAAAGTGATCGAGCAACTGCCCACGGTGATGTTTCACGATGTTCATCTGGTTGTGCGCGTACTGAATCGGGTTCGCGCCGAAGTCGTAGCGGCGCGCGAACGGGTCGGGGCCGATCGTGTCCTCGTCGGTGGCGAACTGCAACTTGGGATCAGACACGCGGCTCAGGATTTTTTTTAGTTCCTCTGGCTTGCTGACAATGGAGTAGCCGTACTCGATGGCCCAAATATCGTACGGGCCGATGCCGGTCATGGTGTGGTCGCCCTGTTTTTTACCGACGCCCTTGTACATGTTGATCGGCAGGTAATCCATCACCGAACCGGCGAGCGTTTCCTTGCCCTTGATCTCGTCGCTGTTGATTTTTTCAAGCGAATGTATGCTTGAAGCCTTGAAGTTGTGCCGCAGACCAAGCGTGTGGCCGACCTCGTGTGCGACTAACTCAGCAATCAGAGGGCCGATGAACCACTCTGGTACCCCATCTAGCTTGACCTCGGTTTCTTTTGGCTTGGGCTTGTCTTCTTTCTCATCCTTTTTTTCATCGCCCTCCTCCTTGGCCGCCTCGGCTGCCAACTCAAAGGTGAACCGCATGGTGGCCAGGTCGAGCGACATGGCATCGGCCGCGCGGCAAAGTCCGTTGACTTGGCTGATGCGCCCGTACAGGCCGTCAAACTCATTGTCGCCAATCAACTCACCATCAACCTTGGCCAAGAGATGACCGCCGTAGGCCTCCGCGCCGTGGGCGGCGAGCTCGGCCTTGATGGAGTCACGCATTGAGGGATGGGCCAGGCGCACACGCGGATCCCACTCGGGATGTCCCTTGAGCCAAGCGAGTGTCTCCGGCGCAAATCCTTCCATGGCGATGTCCGGCAAAATTTCGTTGAATTGCTTCCAATAATGGCGAATCCAGCCGTCGGTCAAAATAATGTCGGCGTCGAGAATCTGGCCGGTCAGCGGGTTGACCCGGCTCGGCCCGATGGCGGTGCCGACGTCGTTGTTGAGCCAGCGGACAAAGTTGTACCGGGCATCCTCGGGATCCTTCTCCATGTGCGCTCCAGTGGTGGCGTCCTGGTAGTAGACCTCGATGGCGTTGGCCAAGCCGATCTTCTCGTAGGCCTTGTTCCACATCAGGATCCCCTCGCGAACCCAGCGGCGGTAGCGCACCGGCGTGGTATGCTCGATGTAGAAAATGATCGGGTTCTTGACCGGGCTGACCTTGAGCTTGGTGTCGGCCTTCTCGAGATGCCAGCGGTTGATGTAGCGGATCTTCTTCTGCTCGTCGACGTACTTGCCGAGGTCGGAGTAGCTTGTAGTGAAGTAGCCGACGCGCTGATCGGCAACTCGCGGCTTGTAGGTTTTGCTCGGGACGATCGAGCTGATCGAGTAGTGCAGCGTCTTGAGCACGCCGTTGCTGGCCGGCGCTGTAAAGGCCAACTCGACGTTTCCCGGGAATGCTTTGGCGGTGCGGATCTGCGCCAGTCGCGCATTGAACCCGGAACCCTTGCTGCCGAAAAATTTCGACGCCTGGCCGACGAGCAGTGCGTCCATGTCGATCACCGGACGGTTTTTCGGCAACAGCGTGACGATCGGCACATCAACGATCACGCGGTCAGTGAAGAGCCGCTTCACGGAGGACTTCGACTCGAGGTCGCCGGTGGAGCGGACTCCGAGATTGGGCTCGATAATCAGCAACCGCTTGTCGAGCCGCTTGAAGTAGACGTACTTCTCTCCCGCCTGCAACCCAGCATATGTCTCGCCGCTGGCCACGGTCGTGGCGATGAAAAATCTCTTCGACTCAAACCCGGCCGGCAGCGCCCCGAGCATTTGCTGGTCCTTCTTGCGCACGTAGATGGAGAACAGGCTCGATTTCTTGTCCATGCTCGAGATGACCTGCTCGTATCCCTTGATCACCGTTGTATAGGACGGGAAGTCCGGCTTGACAGCCGGTTTGGATGAGGTGGCAGGCTTGGGCGGAGTCGGTGCTGGCGATTGGGCGGGTGCGGAACTGGCCGTCGCAAGGCCAAGCGCGGCAACAATAAGTATGCTGTGTTTTTTCATGATAAAAATTATATTCAGGCGAAAAGCGCCTACATTATTCCCTATTTGATGGGCAACGAAAACTGTGCCCCATATTTGGCCAATTTCAAGCACGAAGCACCGGCTCGTCAGCTGTTTTCGTCCCTCCAATCTCGACCGCTTGGCCAAGCGCGGGTATTTTGCCGCACCGGCGGATTTATGGCTGCAAAGAAAACCCTGGCAAAGTTTGACTCGATCGAGGCGGTGCTGCGCGACATCGCGCGCGGCAAAATGGTCGTCGTCGTCGACGACGCCGACCGCGAAAACGAGGGCGACCTGATCATGGCCGCAGAAAAAACCACGGCCAAGGCGGTCAACTTCATGGCCCGGTTCGGCCGCGGCCTCATTTGCGTGCCAACCGCCCCGGAACGTCTGCAGCAACTCGGCATCGAGCGCATGGTGCTCAACAACCGCGAGACCCATCGCACCGACTTCCAGATCAGCGTCGATGCCGCCTTCGGCATCACCACCGGCATCAGCGCCGCCGACCGTGCGAAGACGATCAAAATTTTGGCCAATCCCACCTCGCTTGCCGAGGATCTCGTGCAGCCGGGTCATGTCTTTCCGCTTCGCGCGAAAACCGGCGGCGTTCTTCAGCGCGCCGGCCACACTGAGGCGGCGGTGGACCTCGCCCGCCTCGCTGGTTGCCGATCGATGGGCGTCATCTGTGAAATCATGAACGACGACGGCTCGATGGCCCGCCTGCCGGAACTGCGCCGTTTTGCGAAAAAACACAAACTCAAACTCTGCTCCATCGAGCAACTCATCGAGTACCGGCGCAGGCGCGAAAAACTCGTCGCCTGCGAGGAGGTCATCACCATGCCCACCGACTTCGGTGAGTTCGACCTGCACCTGTACCGCTCCACCATCGATGGTCATCACCACCTCGCGCTCGTCCGTGGCAGCATGAACGCCCGCCGACGCACGCTCGTACGCGTGCACAGCGAATGCCTCACCGGCGACGTGTTCGGCTCGCGCCGCTGCGATTGCGGGCCGCAGTTGCAACAGGCGATGAAACAGGTTTCCGATGTCGGCCACGGGGTGATCCTGTACATGCGCCAGGAAGGCCGCGGCATCGGATTGGCCCCTAAAATCAAAGCCTACAAGCTCCAGCAGAGCGGCCTGGACACCGTCGAGGCCAACGAGAAACTCGGTTTTCCGATGGACCTGCGCGAGTACGGCATCGGTGCGCAGATCCTCGCCGACCTCGGCATCAAGAAAATCCGCCTGCTCACCAACAACCCGAAAAAGATCGTTGGGCTGGAGGGGTACGGCCTCGAGATCGTCGAGCAGGTGCCGATCCGTGTGAAGCCGAACCGGCACAACAAAAGCTACCTCAAGACCAAGCGCGAAAAACTGGGCCATCTGCTTTGACGCCCCGTCCCCCGTCCCCGCTTGGCCAAGCGCATGCGGCATGAATGAGTCGCTCCCCATCTGGGACATCCACAGCGAGATCACCGACACGCTCGCCGTGCACGACCGGCTCGTGCTCGCCGCGCCGACCGGCTCCGGCAAGTCCACACAGGTGCCGCAGATGATCCTCGACGATGTGCTTTGTCGCGGCGGCAAAGTTGTTGTTCTGCAGCCGCGCCGCGTCGCCGCCCGCTCGCTCGCCCGTCGCGTCGCATGGGAACGCTCGGCCAGGCTCGGCGGCGAAGTCGGCTACCAGGTTCGGTTCGAGAACCACACCGGCCCCGAAACCAAGATCGAGTTCATCACCGAGGGCGTGCTACTGCGCCGCCTGCAGGATGACCCGCGCCTGGCCGGCGTCGGAGCGGTGCTGTTCGACGAGTTTCACGAGCGCAACCTGATGAGCGACCTCGCGCTTGGCCTCGTCAAATTACTGCAATGCACCGGGGGCGCCGACCTCAAACTCGTCGTCATGTCGGCAACCATTGAGACCGGCCCGATAGCCCGCTACCTTGGCCAAGCGGACGACGAACCTTGCCGGGTGCTCACCTCCGACGGGCGCACGTTTCCGGTCGAGATTCGCTACGGCAAATACCGCAACCGCGACCCGGTCACCGAGCAGGCCGCCGGGGCGGTCGATCAAATCCTCCGTGACAACTCGCCCGGCGATATCCTGATTTTCATGCCCGGAATGGGCGAAATTCGCGGCACAATCAGCGCCATCGGCCGGCGGCAGCTGCCTGAACCGGTCGAACTGATCCCGCTGCACGGCGATCTCTCCCCGGCCGATCAGGATCGCGCCTTTTCCGGGAGTGAGCGACGCAAAATCGTCGTCGCCACCAACATCGCCGAGACCTCGGTAACCATCGACGGCATCCGCCATGTCATCGACAGCGGCCTGGCCCGCGTCGCCCGCTTCGACACCGAGCGCGGCTTCGGCACACTGCTCATCGAGGAGATCAGTCGCGCCTCAGCCGACCAGCGTGCCGGGCGCGCTGGTCGCACCGCGCCGGGCATCTGCCACAGGCTCTGGACCGAGAGCGGCCACCTAAATCGCCCCGAGCACAACACGCCGGAAATCCATCGCACCGATTTGTCGGAGTCGGTGCTCATGCTGCACGCCGCCGGCATCGACGAAGCGGCCCGGTTCGACTGGCTCGACAAGCCGGACACCAGCGCCGTGGCCAAGGCCGAGTCGCTGCTCCGCTCGCTCGGCGCCTTGGCCAAGCGCTTGGCCAACGGCAACCTTGGCGGCTTGACCGACGTGGGCCGCGCCATGCTGCGGCTGCCGATGCACCCGCGCCTGGCCCGCATGATCGTCGAGGCCGGCCGCCGCGACTGCGTGCACGAGGCGGTATTGTGCGCGGCGTTCATGGGCAGTCGCGACATTCTCATCCGCTCCGCGCGCGACGACAAAAATGTGCAGGCCGCGCAGGAGCCGTTTCGCGACGGGGCCGACTCGGACTTCGAGGTGCAGATGCGCGCGTGGCAATTCGCCAACGCGCGCCGCTACAACGTCGACGACTGCCGCGCGCACGGCATCCATGCCGTGGCGTGCCGCGAGGTCGATTCGGCGTTCCGGCAAATCCTCCGCCTCGCCAAGGCCACCGACACGTCAACGGCGACCAACCGGTCGAAGTCCGCCGCCCTGCGCTACTGCATCCTCGCCGCGTTTGCCGACCAGCTTTGCGTCCGGCGCGACAGCGGCACGCTGGTTTGCAGCCTGACCGGCGGCCGCAGCGGCACGCTCGTCCGCGAGAGCGTCGTGCAGAAATCTCCGCTGCTGGTCGTCGGCGAGATCCGCCAGGTTTCCGCCCGGGGCAACCGCGCCCAAACGCTGCTCAGCCTGGCCGCGGCGGTGGAACTGGACTGGGTGCGCGAGCTGTTTCCGGACGAACTCACCACCCGGCTGGAGTGCGAGTTTGACCCCGGCCCGAGACGCATCGAGACCTTTGAAATCACGCGTTTTCGCGACCTCGAACTGGGCCGTTCACGGGCGAAGGAGGCCGATCCGCAAGCCGCTGGCCAAGCGCTGGCCAGGGCCTGTCTGAGCGACTGGTTCACGCCCAAGTCGTTCGACCACTCCATCCGGCAACTCATCCGGCGACTCAACTGGCTGGGCGCGGCGCGCCCCGACTTGGAGTTTCCGCCGCTCGACGAAACAGCGATTTTGAATTGCCTCGCCACCGCGTTTGCAGGCATGACCTTGGCCAAGCAGGCGGTCGCCGCCGACGTCAAGCCGGCGTTCCGCGCGCACATGCCCGGCGAGCAGTGGGAGTGGCTCGACGAACTCGCGCCGCAAACCATCGCTTGGCCAAACGACAAACCCAAGCGCTTGGAATACCCGGACACCCCAACCGACAAACACGGCAACCCGCTGCCGGTGGAGTTGCACGTGAAGCTGCACGAATGCTTTCGCCTCGCCGAACATCCGCGCATCTGCGAGAGCGGGCACATCGTTCGGTTCAAGCTGCTGACGCCGAAAAACAAAAAGATCGATTTCTGTGACGACTGGCCGGCGTTCAAGCAGCGCGACTACCCAAGGATCCGCAAGGATCTCCTGGCCAAATTCCCCGGCGTGGGCTGGGTATGATTTTTGAAATGATTGAAGACATCCGACAGATCGCCGCCGAGGCCGGCGAGGCGATCCTGGAAACCTACGACGGCCCGGCCGAGATTGAGTTGAAAGAGGATGACTCCCCGCTCACGCAGGCCGACCGCGCGGCTCACGACTGCATCGTCACCGCGCTGGCAAATCTCACGCCGGACATCCCCGTGCTCTCCGAGGAATCCGAAGGCATCCCGACCGAGGAGCGGCTGGGCTGGAACCGCTTCTGGCTCGTCGATCCGCTCGACGGCACCAAGGAGTTCATCAAGAAAACCGGCCAGTTCACCGTCAACATTGCGCTGATCGAAAACGGCGAACCAACGCTTGGCGTGGTCTTGGCCCCGGCATCCGATTTGGAATACTTCGCGGCGCGTGGCAGCGGCGCGTTCAAGCGGCTTGGCCAAGCGGAGCCGGTGCTGATCCGCGTCGCCGAGCCCGACAAGGCCAGGCTGCGCATCGTCGCCAGCCGCGACCACGCCGGCCCGAAAGTCGCCGCCATGCTCGAGCAACTCCCGGACGCCGAGCTGGTAAGCATGGGTAGTTCGCTCAAATTCTGCCTTGTCGCCGAGGGCGCGGCCGATCTCTATCCGCGCTTCGTCCCGACGATGGAATGGGACACCGCCGGGGCCCAATGCATCCTAGAGGAAGCCGGCGGAGCCGTCTGCACTCTCGACGGCTACCGCCTGGCCTACGGCCGCGAAGAGCTACGAAACCCCTCCATTATCGCCGCCGGCCACCCCGCTCTAGACTGGAAGTCATTGCTGCCTAGCGATTAACGCTATTCCCGTATGGCCAATCAGTAGGGAGTTGCAAATTAGAATTATTCCAAGTATTGACACAGCGCTTGGCCAATGGCACTTTTCTGACATGGTGACGGACCATCTTCCCACGTCCGGCGAATCCCTCAATAAACGACTTGCCGAGAAGGGCTTGAGAGCCACTTCCCAGCGGCAGCACGTTTACGAGGTGTTGCTTGGCCTTCGCGATCATCCCTCCGCCGAGGAGGTGTTCATGCGGGCCAAGCAGTCGAAACCGGAGATTTCCATGGCCACGGTGTACAACAGCCTCGACGCCCTCGTGAAATGCGGCGTCGTGCGGCAGGTGAACGTGGACCGTGGCGCGACGCTGTTCTGCTCCAACATGAGTGAGCACGCGCACTTCTGCTGCGATGACTGCGGCAAGGTGTTTGACGTTGACTTGAAGAACTCGCCGAGGGTGCCGGAGGTGGACGTGCCAAGCGAATTTCAAGTGAGGAAAATCGATATCGCACTGCATGGCCGCTGCACCGACACATGTGCGGACTGCGGTCGAAAAGAGACCATCGCATGAGAGCCGACACGGACACCATCGATGAATTTGTCGCAAGCGATTACAAGTACGGCTTCGTCACCGACATCGAGAGCGAGTCGCTCAAGCCGGGCCTGGGCGAGGAAGCCGTCCGGTTCATCTCCGCCAAGAAGAACGAGCCGGAGTGGCTGCTTGAGTGGCGACTGAAGGCGTTGCGACACTGGGAGAAACTGGAGTGCCCGACCTGGCCGCACGTGAAGTACCCGCCGATTGATTTTCAGGCTATCTCCTACTACAGCGCTCCAAAGAAAAAGGGCGACGGACCGAAGAGTCTCGACGAGGTCGATCCCAAGCTGCTCGAGACCTACGAGAAACTCGGCGTGCCACTGCACGAGCGGGCGAGGTTGGCCGGCGTGGCGGTCGATGCCGTGTTCGACAGCGAGTCGATCGGCACGACGTTCAAGGAGGATCTGGCCAAGGCGGGGGTTGTTTTCTGCTCGATCTCCGAAGCAGTGCAGGAACATCCGGAGCTTGTCCGGAAATATCTGGGCACCGTCGTGCCGTACACGGACAACTTTTATGCCACGCTCAACTCGGCTGTCTTCAGCGACGGCTCGTTTGTTTACATCCCCAAGGGCACACGCTGCCCGATGGAGTTGAGCACCTATTTCCGCATCAACGCCGCCAACACCGGGCAGTTCGAGCGCACGCTCATCGTTGCCGAGGAGGGCAGCCATGTCAGTTACCTCGAGGGCTGCACCGCGCCAATGCGCGACGAGAACCAGTTGCACGCCGCCGTGGTGGAACTGGTCGCGCTCGACAACGCCGACATCAAGTACTCGACCGTGCAGAACTGGTATCCCGGCGACGAGGAAGGCCGCGGGGGTATCTACAATTTCGTGACCAAGCGCGGCATCTGCAGAACCAACGCAAAGATCTCGTGGACACAGGTCGAGACCGGCTCGGCGATCACCTGGAAGTACCCCAGTGTGATTTTGCAGGGCGACAACTCGGTTGGCGAATTCTACTCCGTCGCCCTTACGAACAAGGCCCAGCAGGCCGACACCGGCACCAAGATGGTGCACCTCGGCAAACACACCCGCAGCACGATCGTCTCCAAGGGCATCTCCGCCGGCCGGGGACAGAACAGTTATCGCGGGCTGGTTCAGGTCGGCAAAAAGGCGGCCAACGCACGCAATTATTCCCAGTGCGACTCGCTGCTCATCGGCGACCGGTGCGGCGCGCACACCTTCCCGTACATCGAGGTGAAAAACACCACCGCCAACATCGAACACGAGGCGACCACCTCCAAGATCGGCGAAGACCAAATTTTTTACTGCAACCAGCGCGGTCTCGAGACGCAGGACGCCGTCAACATGATCGTCAACGGTTTCTGCAAGGAAGTCTTTCGCGAACTCCCGATGGAGTTTGCCGTGGAGGCCCAAAAACTCCTCGACGTCAGCCTTGAAGGCAGCGTGGGATAACCATTTTTGACAGAATGCTCGAGATAAAAAATCTACTGGCCGGGATCGACAATAAGCCGATCCTCAAGGGAATCAACCTCTCCGTAAACGCCGGCGAGGTGCACGCCATCATGGGCCCGAACGGCAGCGGCAAAAGCACCCTCGCCTCCGTGCTCGCCGGTCGCGAGGGCTTCGACGTCACCGGTGGCGAGGTGCGCTACAAGGGCAATGACCTGCTCGACCTCGCCCCGGAGGAACGCGCCCGCGAGGGCGTCTTCATGGCGTTCCAGTACCCGGTGGAAATTCCCGGCGTGAACAGCGCCTACTTTTTGCGCTCGGCCGTCAACGCGATTCGCAAGCATCGCGGCGAGGAGGAACTCGACGCGATGAACTTTCTCAAGGCCGTGAAAGCGAAGATGAAGGAGCTTGGCCTCGGCGAGGAATTTCTCAAGCGGCCGGTGAACGCCGGTTTCTCCGGCGGAGAAAAGAAGCGTAACGAGATTTTGCAGATGGCCATGCTGAATCCGTGGCTGGCCGTGCTCGACGAGACCGACTCCGGCCTCGACATCGATGCGCTGCGCATCGTCGCCGACGGCGTCAACCGCCTCAGGGGCCCGAAGAATGCCCAGGTCGTCATCACGCACTACCAGCGACTGCTCGACTACATCGTGCCGGACTTCGTGCACGTGCTGCACGACGGCCGCATTATCAGGTCTGGTGACAAATCGCTGGCGCTTGAACTGGAGGAGAAGGGCTACGACTGGCTGGTCAAGGAAGCCGCATGAGCAACGTTGCCACCACAGACCCGGCCACCACGCCGGTTGAGGCGTTTGTCCAGCTTGAGCAAAACGGCGTGGAGTTGATGCCACTGAGGAAAGCCGGCCTGGCCCGGTTTTCCGAAACTGGTTATCCGACGCTTCGCGACGAGGACTGGCGGTTCACCAACGTCAAGCCGCTCACAGAACTCCCGTTCCGTCCGGTCACCTCCCCTTTTGACCAAACGCCAGGCTTGGAGCAACTTGGCGAGGTCACCTTTGGCTGTCTGGACGCCGACCGGCTGGTCTTTGTCGATGGCCATTTCAAAGCCGACTTGTCGCAGATAGCAGACCAGTCAAGCGGCGTGACGGTCTCCAACTTGGCCCATTTTGAAGGCGAACTTGGCTCGCTTTCCGGAGGCGATGACAACCCGTTCGTGGCGCTCAACGATGCGTTTTTTACCGACGGCGCAGTCATCCAAATCGGCGACGGCCAGCACTTGGCCAAGCCGGTTCATCTGCTGTTTGTCACCATGGCCGGCGAAGACGGCGAAGCGGCGCACGTCCGCAACTGGATCGTCGCCGGGGCCAACTCGCACGGCACCATTATCGAGTCACACCTGTCGCTTGGCCAAGCGGCGACCGTGACCAACGTCGTCACCGAGACACGTGTTGGCAACGGTGCAAATGTTGAGCACGTGAAATTCCAGGACCAGTCGGCCAAGGCGTTTCACCTGGCGTCGCTGCATTCAGAGTTGGGCCGCGATGCGCGGTATGCATTCCACTCGATCGCGCTTGGGGCGAGGTTGTCGCGCAACAACCTGCGCCTGCGCCTGGCTCAACCGGGCACCGAGTGCGTGCTGAACGGGCTCTACATGACACGCGGGCAGCAATTGGCCGATCATCACATGATCGTCGATCACGCCGCGCCGCACTGTGACAGCCATGAGTATTTCAACGGCCTCCTCGACGACCAGTCGCGCGGCGTCTTTCATGGGCGCATCCTCGTGCAACCGGGTGCCCAAAAAACGAACGCCAAGCAGACCAACAAAAACCTTTTGCTCAGCGATGACGCCACGGCCAACACGAAGCCGCAGCTCGAGATTTACGCCGACGATGTGAAGTGCACCCACGGGGCGACTGTCGGCGAACTGGATGCCGACGCGGTTTTTTACCTGCGCACCCGCGGGCTCGACGCCTGCACGGCACGCCGGATGCTAATGCACGGATTCGCCGGCGAGATCGTCGAGCGCATCCGGCACGACGCCGCGCGCGAGGAACTCGACGCGCTAGTTTGGAACCGCCTCGAGGCGAAGCATCA
>Ga0066843_10000391_pt1 | contig 13982 bp, 7 predicted proteins | sample ETNtaG_15_FD_66663 | JGI IMG/M metagenome (GOLD analysis project Ga0066843, IMG submission 66663) | Marine microbial and viral communities from oxygen minimum zone, Eastern Pacific Ocean - ETNP201302PF89A | ecosystem: Environmental > Aquatic > Marine > Oceanic | place: Pacific Ocean: Eastern... | reverse complement strand
TATTATTCTCATATTGATTGGCATCACCCCCAGGGTAAATATTTTTCACGACGCCACTGGGATTTTGACGAAACAAGGGTAATTAGTCACCCGATGGATTGGGCTAAATTTGCCGATTTTCAAAAAGAGCAGATGCGTGAATTAATGACAAATTATGGCCCGATTGATATTGCTTGGTTTGATATTAGATGGCCTTATGTATCGCGTGAAATTGATGGAATTCATCATCGAATTAATAATCCCCAGGTAAAAGAGGACATGCTGGAAATTGTCCAGATGATGCGCAAGATTAATCCGGAAATGATTATCAATGACCGCGGAGTTCATGATTGGGGAAATTTTGCAACTCCTGAACAGAAAATACCCAAAGTTGCTCCGGCAGGTTACTGGGAGACAAATATGACAATATCTGATCCTAATCGACGGAAATCCGGTGGGTTCTGGTACAAAGGACCGGATGCACTCTATAAATCCCGGAATGAATTAATGCAGGTGATGGCAGAAGTATTCTCAAAGGGGGGTAATTTCTTGCTGAATGTAGGTCCTCAACCGAGCGGAAAAATTCCCCAGGGTGAAATTGACAGATTGAAAGAGATTGGTGATTGGATAAAAATCAATGGTGAAGCGGTTTATGGCAGTAAGCGTAGTCCCTTTACGACAGTACCGGATTGGGGATTTATTACCAGGATGGGACAAAAACTTTATCTTTGGGTATTTGATTGGCCTGCTTCTGGAGAAACACTGACATTGCCGTTTGATAATCCTGTTACCAAAGCCTGGCTGCTGGATGGTATAAGTTCAGTAAAAGTAATTAAGAATAAGGGAAACGCCACCACACTACGTTTACCAGAATTTGCTCCTGACAGTGTGGTGTCAATCATCGCTGTAGAAGTCTCTGGCAACCTTCCGTGATCATATTTCGCTCAAGATTTGCGTTGACCAACCGAAATTTAAATGAAGCTATCTAAAAAAATAAAACGACGAGATTTTTTGAAAACTGTGAGCCTGGGCAGTGCAGCAGTTGCTTTGACTAGGTTTGGTTTATCAGTCGGCAAATTACAAAAACACCAAAAGCCGAATATACTCTTTATCATGGCGGATGACCTGGGAAAGGAATGGATAAGCTGTTACGGTGCAGAAGGAATTGAAACACCCAATATCGATAAGCTTGCTGCAGGAGGAATGCGATTTGAGAATGTTTACTGTATGCCCCAATGTACACCAACAAGGGCAACACTTTTAACAGGCCAATATCCTTACAACAATGGCTGGGTAAATCATTGGGATGTGCCGCGCTGGGGTGCTGGTTGTCATTTCGACTGGAATCATAATACAACATTTGCCAAGGTAATGAAAACAGCTGGATATAAAACAGCAGCAGCCGGTAAATGGCAGGTCAATGATTTCCGCGTTACACCTGATGCCATGGAAAAACATGGATTCGATGACTGGTGCATGTGGACGGGATATGAAACCGGTGTTGAGGCTAGCGCTGAAAGATACTGGGATGCATATTTAAACACCCGCGAAGGTAGCAAAACCTATGAAGGTCAGTTTGGTGAAGACGTATTCACAGATTTCCTTATCGATTTTATGAAAAAGAATAAAGATGAACCGATGATGATGTACTATCCAATGGCTTTACCCCATCCACCATTGACTACCACTCCTGATGAACCGGATGTGAAAGGTAAAAAAGAAACAATGGTTGCCATGGTTCGCTATGTAGACACTCTGGCTGGGAAACTTGTTTCAGCGATTGACGATTTGGGTATACGGGAAAATACTATCATCATCTGGACAACTGATAATGGTACTATCAAGAATTTCAGGAATAAAATGGATGGACGGGAAGTTCGCGGTGGTAAGGCTACTACATTTGAATCAGGTATAAATGCACCGTTTATCGTTAATGCGCCTGGAATTGTTCCTGCAGGTATTGTAAGTGATGCATTATCAGATTTCACAGATTTACTGCCAACATTCGCAGAACTCGGCGGTGCTGAATTACCTGAAAACTGGCAGTTGGATGGGAAATCCATTGCATCTCACCTGGTTGGTAAGTCAAATGATTCCGAGAGGGAATGGATAATGGCCATGGGAGGGCACCCTGCGAAGCTGACAGAAAGAGGAGTTGAGCCTATGTTCGAATACAGGGACCGTGTGATCAGGGATAAACAGTATAAATTGTTTGTTGGAAAAGACCGTCAGCCTGAGAAACTAATCGATTTGCACGCTGATCCTGATGAAAAAATTGACCTGCTGTCAAGTGCGGATGCAAACGTGATAGCTGCAAAAGATAAATTGATGGCTGCAGCAGCTTCATTCCCGGAAAAGGATGCCAGGCCGAAATATGATCCCACGCCGGCTCAGCCATGGGATAAGACACCAAAAAGCATGAACGATTTCAATAAAGCCTATAATCCGAAAAAATAAAGAATAATTTTAGCCATATGAATAAGTATTCAGCAAAGTCGATACGGGTAATAACCAAACCATTTTTAATGCCTTTTATTCTTGTAGGGCTGTTGTTTCCACTTTGGGGATTTGCCAATGATATTACCAATCCCATGGTCGCAGCATTCAAAAACATACTGTTGATCAGTAATTTCGAAAGTGCATTGGTACAATTTGCCTTTTATGGCGGATATTGTCTTATGGCCATCCCTGCGGCGATTTTTATCAAAAAATTTAATTACAAGAAGTCAATATTAATGGGTTTAGCCCTTTACACGATTGGATGTCTTTTGTTTATCCCCTCTGGTAAAATGATGGTTTTCGAGGCTTTTCTTTTTTCATATTTTGTTATGACTTGCGGATTGTCATTTTTGGAAACAAGTGCCAACCCATATATTTTGTCTATGGGAGATGAAAATACCGCAACACAAAGGTTGAACCTAGCCCAAGCCTTTAATCCTTTGGGATCTTTGATGGGGATGTTTGTAGCAAAAGAATTTATTTTGGCCAAATTGAATCCCACTACGGAATTAGGGAGGCGGGAATTAGCACGAAATGATCCCAGTTTATTTACCCAAATCCAGCAAAATGACTTGAATGTGATTATTGGCCCTTATCTGGTACTGGGTATCATTGTGGCTATGGTTTTTGTCATTTTTGCAATCGCAAAAATGCCGAGTTCAGAAAACGAACATGAAAATAAACTTGATATAAGACTAACGCTAAACCGATTATTTTCAAATAGACGATATTTAAAAGGAGTAATTGCTCAAGCCTTTTATGTTGGAGCCCAAATCATGTGTTGGACATTTATTATTCAGTATGGGACAAATGAATTGGGAATGACCAAAGAGGATGCGCAATCATATAATATCATTGCAATGGTCATTTTTGTCAGTAGCAGATTTATTTGTACATACCTATTAAAATATATCAATCCAGGGAGATTGCTGACAATCCTGGCAATTGGTGGAGGTGGATTTATTTTATGCACTATTTTTTCCTCCGGTATGGTGGGTTTGTATTCATTAATTGCAGTTTCAGGCTGCATGTCCTTGATGTTTCCAACGATCTATGGTATTGCTCTTAAAGGATTGGGAGATGATGCTAAAATTGGATCGGCTGGATTAATTTTGGCAATTGGTGGAGGTTCTCTTCTGCCACCTCTGCAGGGAGCAATTATAGATATGCCATCTTTTACAATCGGAGATTTTATGTTGTCCAGTACCCGTGCAAGCTTTTGCCTGCCTTTCGTTTGTTTCTTGGTAATAGGGTTCTTCGGTTGGAACACGATCAGGAAAAACACTTAATCCGGGGAAACCATAATGTCCAGAAAATTGCATAGTAATTCAAACATATTGAAAATGATATTAATGCTGATATTGATTAGTAGTTGTATGATAAAAGGATACAAGATTAGTCTTGATAAGGAGGAGTCTTCCCATAGCGTTGTCCAATACACAGATGAATGGGAATCATTACAGCAGCACCCGAATCCGGAATGGTTTCGGGATGCGAAATTTGGTATTTATACACATTGGGGTCCCTATTCTGTTCCTGAATGGGGAGATGAGTGGTACGCCCGCAGAATGTATCTGAATAAAAAAAAGAAAAATGGAAACTTTTATGTTTTTCACAAGGAACGATATGGTGATCCTGCTGATTTCGGCTACAAAGACCTGATTCCTCTTTTTACTGCTGATAATTTTGATGCTGATGAGTGGGCAGATTTGTTTGTTAATTCGGGGGCCAAGTTTGCCGGACCTGTTGCAGAGCATCATGATGGGTTTGCCATGTGGGATAGTGACCTGACTAAATGGGATGCGATGGATATGGGTCCACGTAGAGATATTGTCGGTGAGTTGGGCAAGGCTATAAAAGGACGCGGAATGAAATTTGTAACATCTTTTCATCATGCCAGAAAATGGTGGTGGTATGAAGTTTCCTTCACTGAAGATAAACGCTATGATACGGAAGATCCCAAATATGCTGGAGTATATAAGATTTATCCCCCTGTACATACTGTAGAAGATCCACCTTCTCGGGAATACATGCAGGCTTGGGAAGAAAAGGTGATCGAAGTAATTGATAAATATGAACCCGATTTACTATGGTTTGATAGTGGTTTGCAAAGAGAAAAATTCTGGCGTTCATCACTACAAGAATTTGATGGGCATAAACGCAGTTTCCTCAGCTATTATTATAATAAAGGATTGCAGTTAGGCAAGGAAGTTGGGGTTACCTATAAGGATAAGGATTTACCCAAAGGTGCAGGTATATTGGATTTCGAACGCGGCAGGAATGATGCGCTCAGTGAATTTATCTGGCTGACTGACACATCAATTGATGAAAAATCTTGGAGTTATGTGGAAAATCCACGGTATAAACCTGTCAATGAACTGGTTGATATCCTGGTAGATATTGTCAGTAAAAATGGCTGTCTGTTACTGAATGTTGGACCGCGGGCTGATGGCACGTTCCCAGATGAAGTAAAAAAGCGATTGTTAGAATTAGGAGATTGGCTGAAAGTTAATGGTGAGGCTATCTATGGTACCAGGCCCTGGGTGAAATATGGAGAAGGTCCCACCAGACAGCGTGGCGGTGCTTTCAGTGAGAAGAAGAATAAGGTGAGCTACACTGCCAAAGATATCCGTTTTACCACTAGGGGAGATACCCTCTATGCCATTCTGCTGGATCATCCAGGGAACGAAGAAACCGTGATAACCTCACTGTCAAACCACAGTCAAATTGGATTTGGGAAAGTAGAATCAGTGAGCCTGTTGGGTTTTAAAGAACAAATACAATGGGAACAAACCAACGATGGTTTGATGCTTACAGTCCCGTTAGATTATAATGGAAGCAATGCTTTGGCTTTCAAGATTATTCCTAAGGGAAAGAAGTAACAGTTATGGACAAAATAATTTTAATACTAATTCTTGTTAATTTTATTACATCTGGATACGGCGCAGAGTACTTTGTTTCTCCAGATGGTAATGATAAGAATTCCGGTACATTGAAAAAACCGTTCCGCACAATTCAAAAGGCGGTGAAATCGGTTAAGTCCGGTGATATTTGTTATATCCGTGGTGGTCGATATGAGGAATCAATTAAAATAGATAATCTTAAGGGAAAGAAGCGGAAACCGATCATATTTACCGCCTATAAGGATGAGAAAGTTATTTTAGATGGGACCAGATCTATCACCAGCAAGTGGAAGGCTAGCAAAAAGGGAGTTTTTTCTACCCAATTGGATTTTGATATATGGCAGCTATTTTACGAAGATAGTATGATGACTGCCGCCCGATGGCCAAACGCCCATATGACTGACGAATATTTCTGGAGGATAAAAGAAACTTATCGCCATGCTTCCAAGAAAAGTGTGCCTGGCACCTTATACGATGAGCGTCCTTTTGATTCAAAACGTGCACGTCAGAAAGAACAAGATGGATATTATCATCAGAATATAAAAGATGACTTCAACACAGAGTCTCTGGGGGAAACCGGGGTAGACTTCACCGGTGCCATTGCTATAATGAATATTGCTTCCTGGATGTCATTTGCCAGTGAAGTGACCGACCATGAGTCTGGGAAGGAATATTTTAATTATGACACTACATTTGCTAATAGCGGTTCACTTCAGAAGTCTGCCAGAAAATGGTGTAACTTAAATGATTTCCGTCCTGATTTTTGGGAGAAGAAAAATCAGAAAAACGGACAATCTTATTACTATTTTGAAGGTCCCATGTGTCTGGATGTACCACGGGAGTGGTGGTTCGATCCAGTTACCAAAACAGTCTATTTCATTCCTCCTGACAGAAAAAATCCCGGTGGGAAAAATGTTCGTGGAAAAGTGATGTCTTATACATTAATAATTGATAAATCCCGTTATCTGCATTTTCGTGGAATTGACTTTTTTGGAGCCACATTTAGAATAGCGTCATCTGAAAATATAACAATAGAAAACTCACAACAACTTTATCCGGCCTACTCAAAAAGAGTACTTGGGAATTTGGATGTATCTGAATCGCCTTTAATAAAAAACAAAGGGAATAAAGCTGAATCCAATAACCGTATCATTAATTGTCGGTTTGAATACGCAGATGGCATTGCGTTGGAGATTAAAGGTGGTAACGACATTATTGAAAACTGTCTTTTTCATGATATTGATTATAGCTGCATGGGTGCCGCCCATTCAGTTCAGGTCAGTCGTCAAACTACCATCAGGCGCTGTACGGTGTACAATGCCGGTGCTTCTGGGGGATTCCGCAATGGAGGTCTTATTGAGTATAATCATATCTTTAACAATGGTAGCTTGCAGCATGATGGGTCTGGATTTCAGATGGGTGGTTTCACCGTAAAAAATCCTCCCATTGTTCGCCGTAATTGGGCTCATTCCACACTTAAGCTTGGCATCCGGTTTGATGCGGGAATTAACCCGAAGACGGTTAATGTCGGAGGGCAGGTTTTCGGTAATGTAACATGGAACAGTAGTGGTATTAAGTTGAAAGGTGACAAGCACTTGGCAGCAAACAACTTATGTTTCAACAGCTCATCAGGACTTATCCCCATGATCGCGCCAAAATGGAAAAGCACCAACAAGAATACCATTATGACTAATAATTTGTCGAATCGCATTAGTGCAAATGGTCGCAGGGACGTTCAACCAATTTGCAAACAGGTGACAAATCTTGTTGATGCAGCTGAATTACATCTGCGCGATCCAAAAAACTTGGATTTTCGCCCCCGGGCTAATTCTGCGATTATTGATGCTGGAACCATCCTCACTAATACTGAATTTTCAGAATTAAATCAATCGTCTTATCTTGGAAAAGCACCAGATATTGGACCCTATGAATTTGGAGATGAAAATTATTGGATTCCTGGTTTTCAGTATCCCAATGCTTCCACGCCCATACCTCCGGATCGCGCAACAGACGTGAAGCTTGACGCAGATCTTATGTGGTTAAATGGTTATAAGTCAAATATCCATGCGGTCTATTTTGGTAGCGACAGGGAAGCCGTGCGAAATGCCGATCCTGAATCAAAATTATATTTTGATAAGCAGGATAACAACATATTTACACCACCGAAGTTAGAATCTGGGAAAACCTATTTTTGGCGTGTCGATGCCTACAATGCTGATAGAATAGAAAGCGGACACGTTTGGCAGTTCACTGTTAGCAACCAATGATAACAAATTATTAAAAAATAGAAAAAAAGGATTAAAATGAGCAAGACATACAATATCAAGCGTTTTGGAAATGTAATTGAACTGAAAGCTGATAAGCTGGAGGAATATAAAGCCCTCCATTCAGATTCGCATCCCGGTGTTCGGCATTTGCTTACCAAGCATAATATCAAGAATTACTCTATCTTTCTGCACCAGTTTGATGATGGTAAATATTTTCTATTCAGTTATTTTGAGTATGTTGGGTCTGATTTTGACCATGATATGGAACAACTGAAAAATGAGCCAGAGAACCAAAGATGGTGGGAACTTACCGATCCCTGCCAGATACCTTTGAAAAACCGGCAGCCTGATGAACAATGGTCACAAATGGAAGAAGTTTATCACAATGATTGATAATGTTTAGCGTGCCAAAGTTAATTTGATGAAGGCCAATAACAGTTTTTTATTTGTTACTATGGATGCTTAATAAAAAATGCGAATAAAAAAGTCATCGATTGCAAAACAGTTAAAAATACTTGAATTCTTTTCAGCCAGTGTTTTATTAAGCTCATTTCTTGTTGCCGGGACAACTGGTAAAATAGCTGGTTTGGTAAAGGAAGGTGGTTCTCAAACTCCGCTTGTGGGAGTCAATATTATTATTACATCGGAGTGGGTAAACGATGAGCGAGTTGACCTTTCAATCCCCTTGGGTGCCGCTACAAGTCTAACAGGTGAATACTTCATTTTAAATCTGCAACCGGGATTCTATGATATACAGGCACAGATGATAGGCTACCGGAGTGAAAAACGATCCAAAGTTCGTGTTGATGTGGATAAAACCACCTGGGTCAATTTTACATTGGATATTGAAACCCTGGCTGGTGAAGAAGTGCTGGTGACCGCACAGCGGGAGGATCGTATAGAAATTGATCAGACCGTGACCAAGCAGGTGTATATGGTCGATGAGATCAGAGAAATAGCTGGCATTACCGATATAGATGATATAATGGATCTGCAGGCAGACGTAGTCGATAACAATATCCGTGGCGGACGTGATGGTGAATCATTGTACCTGATCAATGGTGCGACCATTGTTAACCCTCTCAGCAATCGACGGGCCTATACACCAATGATTGCAGGATTGCAGCAAGTAGAGGTTATCACCAGTGGTTTCAGTGCTGAATATGGCAATGCGCAATCTGGTGTTATCAATATGGTGCCAAAGGAGGGTAGCAGTAAGTGGGTTATTCGCGGTGATTTTAGTGGCACACTGCCACACGCTAGAAATTGGGGTGGTAATTACTATGATATGGAAGATAATTCTCCGTTTGATATTTTTTATAGTGGCCCAGAGACATGGATGAATTCGGATCCGAACGACCCTTCCCTGGCTTTTTTCACAAATTCTACGCCAAACTGGACTAAGTATATGCCGGAAGAAATGACACTTGAAGACAGTCTCAAGTTTGCTGAGTTAGCCTATAAACAATTTTTGGGTTATGCACGTGAACTTGGTATTGATAATGAGAGTAAAACAGATTACGGTGTCAGCCTATCCTTGGGAGGGCCTATATCTTCCAGATCCCGAATATTTATGACCGGATCACAACAAATTGAGCATGAAAAATTGCCTACAGTATGGCCAAAACGTAAGCGCCAAGTTATGGCAAACTTAACCAATGACATAGGTTCTTTAGATAAACTGCATCTATCACTCAATTATTATAATGGATTTGATAATACGATTTCGCCAGGGATTGGCGTCCCCTACTTGTTTGAACTGGAACATAAAAATATTTATCATGAAACAAACGTATTAGAGTCAGGGGTCAGATATATACATGTCTTTTCACAGGCGGCACTGTTAGAACTGAATGCTCGGTATCTATATACGGATGATCAAGACCATATTGCGACGCGTGAACCTGGTGTATATCTCATTAAAAATGCGAATAGCTATATAACTAAATATTCAGCTCCTGGAGGATTGACCAATAATATTTTTGCAAAGAATCGTGGAGGAAGTACCACCAAAACATTCAGCCTGTCTGGTTTTTACACCCACCAAATAAATAATAGTATTCTGTCAAAGTTGGGCTGGCAGTACAACCTGTATGATTTAAATGTTAATAGGGAACAGGGTATTGATAACCCCGGCAGTGTATCCATATTTAAATTTAACGGGAATCCGTTCGAAGGTGCGCTATACGCTCAGAATAAGCTGGAGTTTCAGGGAATGATCGCAAACCTGGGACTGCGATACGATATTTACGATTTTGACAATGATTATTATTCTGATATATTTTCTCCTCTTCGTAATCCCGAGTATAATCCTGACCCGTCAATCCCATACAATGAGCGAGAGCCATACTATGACATGGATAAAGCATTGGAAACAAAATCAAAAACTTTTACAAGCATACAGCCGCGTATTGGATTGGCATACCCTGTATCTGAAAAAACAGTTGTACATGTCAATTATGGGACCTTTACCCAGCGGCCAGACTTTACAAAAATATTTGATAATTACATTACAACAAGTCTCGGCGATGAAACTGAATCCTTTACAGTAAGTCGATTAGGAAACCCAAGATTACGTCCGGAAAAAACAACAGCCTATGATCTTGGTTTTGTACGATATATTACAAGGCTTAGCTCAGTCCTGGAAGTCAGTGCCTATTACAAGGATGTAAAAGATCTTGTGCAACATGTTTATTACGAGGATGAAAAAGGAAATCTCTACGAAACGTTTGCCAATCGCGAGTATGCCGATATTAAAGGGTTCCATACAAGCTTTGAAAAGCGACATGGGGATTTCACGGTAATTATGCGCTATAATTTTCAAGTTGCGACAGGTAAAAGTGCTACCCCTTTTGATGCAGATATCAAATATATAGAAGACCCGGATGAAGGTGAGCTTCCGGTTGAGTTACCAGATCCAGAGGATGAATATCTCAATTTTGATCGAACCCATCGATTTGTATCCAATTTCAGCTATAGAACAGGAAGAGACAATGGTCCCATAATTTTTAAGGATTTTCGGCCCTTGTCTGATTGGGTACTTAGTTTGAGATATTCTCTCCAAAGTGGGCGTCCGTACACATATGATGATGGCGGTCTAGGTGTCAAGTTCAACAAGCGTACACCTGTTTTTCATAATGTTAAGCTTAGAATGCAAAAAATGCTTCGGCTAAAACAAACGAGATTGTCAGTTTATGTGGAAGTTTATAACCTATTGAACCAGAGGGATTATGCCTATGCATTGTTTGATAATGCAAACGCTGTGACACGGTGGGAAACGTATTATGATGATGATGAAACCAATGATATTGGCGATCCGATGCTTTTCGATGATTGGGACCCATTACTATATCGACAAGAACTTATTTTTCTGCGAAACACACCACGATACTTTAAGCTCGGTCTGATAATAAACTGATGATAAGACTGCAAGAAGCAATGGCTGCCTGTTTACATATTGTGTTTGAGAGCGCACGAGTAATTGCTGTGTTGATTTCAGTACTGATTTGGAGTAGTTGCGAGGATGAATTAATTGAACACAATGAAGGCGACCTGGCAGTTTTGCAGGACATTATTGACCTGAACGATCTGCAGTCAAGGGAGCCTATGCTGGTTGATTTGAACGGTAATGATGAGATGGATGGGTCTGAGCCATTTGATGACTTAAACGGGAATGGTATTTGGGATCTTGCGGAGCCATTTGACGACTTAAATGATAATGGTATTCGCGATGAGGGAGAGAGCTTTTTTGATTTTGACGGAGATGGTGTGTATGATGTGGGAGAACCATTTTCTGATGATAATAACAATGGTGTCTACGACGATGTGGAGCCATTTGACGACTTAAACGGGAATGGTATCTGGGACCTGGGAGAAGATTATGATGATTGGGGGCTGGATGGTGTTAACTCAACAGATGACTATGGGGAAGGCAATGGCATCTGGGACCAGGAAATCTATATTGATTATGATGCTGATGGAATTAGAAATAGTCCATTAGTGATAGAACCCCTGGGCCTGGGCATTCAGCACTGGCGGAATGGCCGCCTGGTATATCTGTGGCTGTCTAATCCTCGCGTATCAAAGCTTCCGGGATCAATTGATGTGTTAGCAGAGCTTGAAGAATTACACGTTATAAATACTTACTTGGATTCGCTTCCATCAGAGATCGGGAATCTGTTTAAATTAAGTGAGCTCCGGCTAGAGTATACCAGGCTTGCCCAATTGCCTGAGTCGATTGGCAATCTTACTGGGCTTCAGGTTCTTCGAGTTCAGCACAGTTTTTTAGATCAGGTTCCATCTTTTATTAATGAACTTGTTGGGCTCAAAGAATTATGGTTAAAAGGGAATACTATCACAGGCATTGATAATCTTAATTGTGCTCTGGCCGAACAGTTAGACGTGTTATCTATTCAGGAAAATTCAATTTGTCCTATGCCTGAAAGCTTGTCTGATACAAATGGAAACAGGACCTGGGATGCTTCTGAGGAATTTACGGATGAAAATGAAAATGGTGTATGGGACCCTGCTGAGGAATTTACGGATGAAAATGAAAATGGTGTATGGGACCCTGCTGAGGAATTTTCAGATTTTGGATTGGATGGAATCGCAGACACCGGCGATGCAGGCGAAGGCAATAGTGTGTGGGATTTCTGGGATCATCCGGAATGTCTCGCTGGCTCCATTACAGATCAGGAATGCACACAGTGATGAATACAAAGAATTCAGTTAAAACCGCATTTATACTGCTGATAATCAGCCAATCGCTGCTGGCTCAGCGCGAATATATTGTCCACGATCGTGGCATGCTTCACGAATCAGTGTTTAATAATGGTATTTTGTCCCAGCCCCTGAAAAATAACGGAATAGAATGGTCGGCCCAACCCATGTTTGAATGGCCGGGCCGGTCAAATACAATTGTGGAAGGTGTTGAATACGATGGTCAGCATAATTCCCTTGGTGGCGGTATTCATATTGCGGTCAATTATCCCGGTAGTCTGGGATATAACGATAAAAAGTTCGCCTTCTGCGGCATGATTGGCGACGGAAGACCTGAGACCAGTGTTGGGGTCTGGACCTTTCCAATCAGTTTTTATGAAGTACGGAACTATCCACTACTGGATGATGGCAGTCTGAATCCTGATTTTGATCCCAATGAAGCTGAGCAGATTATATATGCGAAATGGGCTACCAGTGTGGGGTTGACAGTGCAGCGTACGACCAGATCATACAGTTACCCTGATTATGATGATATTGTTCTCCATGAATATGAATTTGAATTCACCGGAAATACCGATATGGACCCAACCACCATTGAGATGGACACGGTGGATACACTGGTGGATGTACTCATTTATTTTGCACAGAGTTTTGCTCCGTCTATGTATGGCTATCAGCGTCACTATAATGAATGGAAATGGAAACCCGGTATATTCCAGGGGGATAACTGGGCATCATTTGACCCTGATTACTGGCTGGCGTTCAATATGGACTGTGAGACGGGAGGTGATTTTGACCTGGCCGGGAAACCGGAACCGACTCCGGAATTATTTCAGGAGTTTGCCTCCAGCGGGGAAAATGGCGGTGGTTTCGCCAGTCCGGCTGCAGTTGGCTATACCATGCTGTATTATGATCAAAACCATCTGACTGTGTTTGATGGACCTGATTCAACTTCCGTTAACAGTGAATATGGGCCAACAGGACAGGAACTGGACGATCAGTTCCGCCTCAAACAGCCCTATCACACTTATCTGACTCATGGCTGGTTTTCATCCGCAGTAATTATGGCTAATGGTAGACCACATTTGAGGATGGGCCCGCGTGCAAACGGATTTTACAATGAAACTGAAATCGAAGACTGGGGCCTGAATCCCGCATGGGTAGGCCGCGCACAGTTCAAGCATAGTAATTCGGATTATCCCGGCCGTAGTTTTGCTTTTGGTCCTTATACTTTATCCAAGGGAGATACACTAGAGTATTCCTTTGCCCAGGTAGCAGGCTATGGCGCAGATGCTACAAAGCAATACTGGGGGGGGCATCAAAAAGATGATTTGTGGGGCACCGTTCCATCCATGAATCGCAGGGTCGTTATTGATGGTCAGGTGATAACCGAAAACTATATTGATGATTATGGATACCCCGACTATGTAAACTCTGATGTCATTACAGTGAATGATGTGGCCCGAAAAGCCTGGGAAGCCTACACCGGACAGGTGATACCTCATGATTCTACCTGGGCTGACGGAGAATTGGTCTGCTGGCCGGAGAATAATTCTAAGGATGGCAATTATGCGGTACCGATACCCTATCCGGCACCAGGCATAACGGTTGAAAC
>Ga0066843_10000361_pt1 | contig 14455 bp, 15 predicted proteins | sample ETNtaG_15_FD_66663 | JGI IMG/M metagenome (GOLD analysis project Ga0066843, IMG submission 66663) | Marine microbial and viral communities from oxygen minimum zone, Eastern Pacific Ocean - ETNP201302PF89A | ecosystem: Environmental > Aquatic > Marine > Oceanic | place: Pacific Ocean: Eastern... | reverse complement strand
GTTTTACTTCTTGGGTCTGTAATCTGACAAGCAAGCATCACCGTGTCGATTTATATTGCGGAGCGGACGGGCTACTTTGTGCTGTTTTCCCGAAGAGATGCTTCGGTTATGGAAGGTGACTTAAAATAGGTTGGCTGACAGTGAGGTTGAGAGTTCTGTTTAGAATTATTATCCTTTGTGTTCCTATCCTGTGTGGTTGCCGAACAATCTTGACGTTACAAGAGCAAAATTTTCCTGTGGTTGATATTGATCTGAGTAGTTCAAAGGAAGAGGGCAATAGAATAAATTTTATCCACAACAGTGAAAATTTTATTTTTGAAGTCCACAGTCGAAATGGCATTGGTCAGGCTACCATATCACTGATTCGAGGCACATGGGCGACCGAGGTTCGTTTTCGTTTTTATCTTCATGGGCTGGAATCATTTGCTGTCAACAATGGGGTATTTGTACTTAACACAGCGATACTGAGCTATCCACCGTATAGCGTGTTATGTGAGGTAAATGCAGTTGGGGAAGGTAGTCGTGTGACCTTGGTAGAGACTAGTCCCTATTGGATGTCTGCTGAGATTGTTCCTACTGGTAAAATGGTGTCTGAGGTTCCATTGCAGACTGGGTATGTTGAATTGGTAGTACCTAAGATTGTGTTTGAAAGTGACCCCGAAGTTTTGCGTATTCAATGGGTCGATTTCTTCAGATGATTGAATACATACGCTTGAAAAAGAAATGGCTTGTTTTGTCATGCCTCGCAATAGTTTTGTTGGTGAGTACTGTGCTCCCATATCAGTTTTGGTTGACCAAGTTAGCAATATTGTTGATTGTAGAAACAGATTCTCTTCAACCTGCTGATGCTATTATCATATTGGCAGGAGATGCAGAACGCTTTCATCATGGTGTATCACTCTATGAATCAGAATATGCGCCACACATTATATTCACGAGTGATTCAGCTCCTTTACTACTTATAGATTTACATATAGACTGGGAGGAAATTACTCAAAATGCGATTAAAAAAGCAGGTATTCCTGAAGGAGCAACATCGCTTGTTCGATCAACTTCGACTTATGATGACGCTAAGCATTCTTATCAGTTGATGAAGAGGAAAGGATTTCACTCAGCGATTGTTGTTAGTTCTCCTTATCATATGCGACGGGTGAAAATGATCTTTAGCAAAATATATAGGGATTCAGGAATTGAGCTCCAATATAGTTCGGTTAGAGATAGTTGGTTCAACGTCGAGAAATGGTGGCTAAGAGAGCGGGAGTTGGTAACTATCAACAACGAATATATTAAGCTGATTTTCTACCTATTGAAGTATTGATTTTGTGTCATTTTACTAATGGAATTCTTGAAAAGGCGAGAACTTTGCTATAATGAGATAGTAAGATATAGAGGAATTTAGTCAAAGAACTAAGGTGGATTTCTGATGGCTTACGATTGCATTGTACATGGTGCCCAGGGAGTTTTTGGGATCAAGTTACTTGGAATTGGCAGTCATAAGTCGTTTCGACAATCGCTTTATGCACTAACGAGCGAACTTACCGCTTTACAATTTTTTAAATTGTTGCTGAAGAAGTTTATGTGCAGTTTTGTATGGCTGAAGGGTGTCGGTGGGATAAGAATCCGAATTTCGATTTTAGTTGGGTGGTCGAACTACCTGCCGTCGAATCGGCATAGGTTGGTTAATTGTGCTGGTGAATGAGAGCAATCAGGCTTATATGGATGTTGAGATTACTGGGTTAATTGATTTGGAAGGAACAGAATTTGTGCTTCTTATGGTAATGAGTCGATAATAGTAGCGTGAGGTGAATTAGTGACTCGGATGATGCTCCCTCAGGTTAAGGTTTTTGCGACAAACTGAAAATGGGAAACCTATCCGACGTCGAGGGAGGGATTTTCGCAAATAAATGTTATTAGGAGGTATTGTAAATGTCATCGATACCTGAACAAGTTCGGCTTGTTCTTGAAAACACTGAGCCTCTAAGATGGTCAAGGAATAATCGTTTACCTTTGTATTTATGGCCTATTATGGATCTAGCGGTAGATGATGAGATAAAAGCTAAATCCATCATTCAACAGCTTGATGAACGTGGTATTGGGTTGATCTCCACTTGGAATCCTTCGGATCGGGAACGGACATTAACTAGAGGTTTACAGATTGCTAGAATTCAAAAGCAATTAGGATTAAGAGTCAACGTTAATGCCAATATGTGTACATATTCGTTTTTCAATGGTGATCTTCGTACTGCCCATATTGATGGCAGCGGGGAGGCTTTTTTCGATTCATCGTTTGGTGAAGGACATAAAATGGGGTGTCCGTTTGCTCTCGATTTTCGTCGGTCGGAAATGCAAAAACGAGTTGAATTCTTTGTTCAAGCGTATTATGAAGCTGATTTGGAAATCGGCTTCATTTTTGCCGATTGGGAGATTGATGGCCCTATTGAGTGGAACGGAGCTTGGGCCGCGTCCAAGTGCTGTCAGCGTTGTCAAGATCAAATTGAAGACATTGGTGATTTTACGACTTTTCAATCTGCGTTACGGCAGAAACGAAGCGAACTCCAGCGGGAGATGTTAGCCGATACGGTCACCTCATGCTTTCCTAATGCTTTGGTTGGTAATTATGGGGTTTATCCCCATGATGGCCATCGGTATTGGTACGATTATTTTGAGAAATTTGTAGATGGTACTCCTTATACACAGGAAGGGGGTGCTAAATACCGCCAGTGGTTTGATGAGTTCCCGTTAACTGGATATACTTTTGCTATGCCGGTGGTCTATACTTGGGACAAAATTTGGAGTTGGTATGATTTTGATCAAGTTGACTATCGTTGGTTTTACAATATGCTAAAAGTAGGTAGCAACGCAGGAAAGTCTACGTCGTCTGAGACCCCTATTGTGACGTTTGTACATTGGCATACCGTGCATACCACTGATGATAGCAATTCAGATATACAACAATTCAGTGAGAACATGTATCAGGAACTTCTATGGCATCTTCTCTTGCGAGGACATGATACACTTTTTATGTGGTGTCCGTTGGATCAGGCAGCTCAGGAAGTACGATTGGTGCATCAGGTTTATGCTGCTTCACTGGAATACAAAGATTTTCTGGAGTTGGGTACACCTATAAATTTTGATGTCCCGTTCCAACCTGGCCCTGTAATATCAGGGATCAGATTAGGAGATCATTTGTTATTGAGACGAACTGATTTTGACGATACAAGGACTGATGTGACTTTGACAGTCGATGGCTTCCCAGTTGAAGTGCCGCGTATTTTGGGGAGATGTATGATCAAATCACTGTGATTTGATCATATTATTATGCGTAGTTCATTAGGTAGGTCCGGTACTGCACCGGCCTGAGAGCAGACGAAAGCTGCTACACGACAAGCGTAATAATTGATAGCTTCCAAATCATGATCTCCTAACAGTCCTGTGGTCATTGCTGCTGTGAATATGTCTCCTGCTCCGACAGTATCAACAACTTCTACGCGAATCCCTTGGTATTCGCTAACTTGGTCTCTTGAGACTAAGATGGCACTTTTGTCCCCTAGAGTCAGCGCAATCAGGCGTAAATCGTATTGTTTCATCAATTCCTTGACGATAGTCATATTTGAGCCGGACAACCCCAAGGCTGGAGCTAAGACGGGCAATTCTTCGTCACTCAGCTTTAGCACATCAGCAAATTGCAGGGATTGTCGAACCAATGTAAGATCGTAAAACTGTTGCCGGAAATTAATGTCGAAAACGCGTAGGCAGCAGTCAGGTGGTAGAGATTCGAGGAAGCGGTGGATAGTATCTCGCGACATCTGGCTCCGTTGACTAATGTACCGTAGCAAACTGCGTTAGTCGTAGAAGCCAACAATGCAAGCCTCTCAGACCATGGAATGAAATCCCACGCGGAATCACCGCAAATTTTAAACTTTGGATGACCTGAAGAGTTAAGTTGAACCTGAACCGTTCCTGTCGGATGCCGATCAGAAAAGGCAATCGATGATGTATTGATCTGACGTGTCTCTAGAAATGATAAGATTTGTAGGCCTAGTTGATCTCGACCAACACAACTAACCATGTGTGTATTTGTTCCTAATGCTTGGGCCTGACAGGCAAAGTTGGCTGGTGCACCTCCGAAACGTTTCCCCTCAGGAAAAATGTCCCATAATATCTCTCCAATGCCCATAATTTGCAAGTTACTTTCCATTTTAGAATTGGTCATATCCATAATTCTACTTGAATTCGATTCATAAGCGCAACATAGGTGAAATGTTTAAGGGTGAGTTGTGATATTCTCAATCGAAGGAACAGTTCTGGATGATGAGCCACAATTTGCTTGGTTTAAGCCTAAGCCCCCATCTCAAGCTAAACTACACATCTTAGAGTTTGCGTTTTTGGCTATAAATTAGTGGAGGAATAAGCTTTAATTGAATCATCAGATTTTTATTTATTGATAGATGATATGAAGAGGAAATGAGAAAGGATTTTCATGTTTGGGCTTGTTTTGTCGGAATTATTACACTATTTAAAAATTAAAGTGATTTTCATCTTGACATCTTGAAATATAAGACATATAATTACCCGCTTTCTTGAAAGAGAAAGTGTAGCATTCTAAAGTTCTTTGAAAACTGAATAGACTGATTAGTCGGTGTGTTTTTTGTAGTGAATTGAACACTATCATAGTGGACATGGCTCGTTAATTTTGTCTGACATGTTTTCATGTGTGTTGGACGTTAAACGTATTAAGAATTACTTTTTGGAGAGTATGATACCGGCTCAGGACGAACGCTGGCGGCGTGGATTAGGCATGCAAGTCGAACGAGAATCTTAACTTCGGTTATGAAGAGAGTGGCGAAAGGGTGAGTAACGCGTAGGTAATTTGCCCTTGAGACAGGAATAACATCCCGAAAGGGTTGCTAATACCTGATAACATCTATTAACCCTCGGGTTTTTGGATCAAATGAAGGCTCTGCTTTCGCTCAAGGAGAAACCTGCGTCCTATTAGCTTGTTGGTAGGGTAATGGCCTACCAAGGCGATGATGGGTAGCTGGTCTGAGAGGATGGTCAGCCACATTGGGACTGAGACACTGCCCAAACTCCTACGGGAGGCTGCAGTCGAGAATATTTCGCAATGGGGGAAACCCTGACGATGCGACGCCGCGTGGGGGATGAAGGTCTTCGGATTGTAAACTCCTGTTCTACAAGAAGAACGGGCAGTTAGTGATAAGCTAACTGCATTGACTGTATTGTAGCAGCAAGCCCCAGCTAACTACGTGCCAGCAGCTGCGGTAATACGTAGGGGGCAAGCGTTGTCCGGAATTACTGGGCGTAAAGCGCACGCAGGCGGCCATATAAGTCGGGTATGAAATTGCTTGGCTTAACCAAGCAACTGTATTCGATACTGTGTGGCTTGAGTACGAGAGGGGAAAGTGGAATGTACAGTGTAGCGGTGAAATGCGTAGAGATTGTACAGAACACCGGTAGCGAAGGCAGCTTTCTGGCTCGATACTGACGCTGAGGTGCGAAAGTCTGGGTAGCGAACGGGATTAGATACCCCGGTAGTCCAGACCGTAAACGATGGGTACTAAGTGTAGGGGATACGACTCTTCTGTGCTGTAGCTAACGCATTAAGTACCCCGCCTGGGGAGTACGGCCGCAAGGTTAAAACTCAAGGTAATTGACGGGGGGCCGCACAAGCGGTGGAGCATGTCGCTTAATTCGAAGCAACGCGAAGAACCTTATCCAGGGCTTGACATATCTCTGATCGCCATAGAAATATGGTTTTCCTTCGGGACAGAGTTACAGGTGCTGCATGGCTGTCGTCAGCTCGTGTCGTGAGATGTTGGGTTAAGTCCCGCAACGAGCGCAACCCTTGTCGTTAGTTGCCATCAGGTAATGCTGGGGACTCTAGCGAGACCGCTGGTGAAGAGCCAGAGGAAGGTGGGGATGACGTCAAGTCCGCATGGCCCTTATGCCCTGGGCTGCACACGTGCTACAATGGTCGGTACAGAGGGTTGCCAAACCGCGAGGTGGAGCGAATCCCAAAAAGCCGGCCTCAGTTCGGATTGGAGTCTGCAACTCGACTCCATGAAGTCGGAATCGCTAGTAATCGCGGATCAGCATGCCGCGGTGAATACGTTCCCGGCCCTTGTACACACCGCCCGTCACGCCATGAAAGCTGGTAGCATTCGAAGCCAGTCAACTAACCTTCGGGAGGTTGCTGTCGAAAATGAGATCAGCGATTGGGGCGAAGTCGTAACAAGGTAGCCGTAGGGGAACCTGCGGCTGGATCACCTCCTTTCTAAGGAGCTATATGTTTTACTGTGAAACATTACGACTTTGATTGATATTCAGTTTTCAAAAGCTTTGGTTTGGGTATATAGCTGGGTGTATAGCTCAGTTGGTTAGAGCGCTGTGCTGATAACGCAGAGGTCTCTGGTTCGATTCCAGATATGCCCATTTAGTGTGGGGGCGTAGCTCAGTTGGGAGAGCGTCTGCCTTGCACGTAGAAGGTCAGCGGTTCGAATCCGCTCGTCTCCACTCTGCTTTGTGCGTTGTTAGCTCGAAGCGATGATCTTTGACAAGTACATGAATTTCTTTTGATTAAAAGCTTCTTAGTATAAAAAAATTGTTAAGCTACTAAGGGCCTACGGTGGATGCCTTGGTGCTAGGCGTCGATGAAGGGCGTGATAAACTGCGATAAGCTTTGGGTAGCAGTTCTATGTGTTGATCCAGAGATTCCCGAATCGGGTAACCGGATAGACAGTTTAATGTCTATCGATTGCGTTTGAATGAATGCAATCGGTAACTGGGGGAAGTGAAACATCTCAGTACCCCAAGGAACAGAAAGAAAAATCGATTCTCTGAGTAGCGGCGAGCGAAATGGGAATAGCCTAAACCAAATATGTGTGATAGTCTGCGCACGTTGCATATTTGGTGTTGTGGGATATAATCGGAGTGGCGTGCAGGTCACTCGGGAAGTTACAAATAAGTTTTCTAGCTTAAGAACTCTGGAATAGGTTCACCATAGAAGGTGATAGTCCTGTGAGCGAAAGAAAATTTACTTCCTGGATTTTGTTCCCGAGTACCACGGGATAGCCAAACCTGTGGGAATCTAGGAGGACCATCTCCTAAGGCTAAATATGACCTAGCAACCGATAGTGAAAAAGTACTGTGAAGGAAAGGTGAAAAGTTCCCCGGGAGGGAAGTGAAATAGAACCTGAAACCGTAATGGCCTACAAGCTGTGGAAGTGCTAGACCAAGCTTTGCTTGGTATGCATGACCGCGTGCCTTTTGCATAATGAGCCGGTGACTTACTCTGTGTAGCAAGATTAAGCTTTTCTGAAGCGTAGTCGTAGTGAAAACGAGTCTGAATAGGGCGTATAGTTGCATGGAGTAGACCCGAAACTGGGTGATCTATCCATGGGCAAGGCGAAGCGTATGTAAAAATACGTGAAGGCCTGAACCCACCAAGGCTGAAAACTTGGGGGATGACCTGTGGATCGGAGTGAAAGGCTAATCAAACCCAGTAATAGCTGGTTCTCCCCGAAATAGCTTTAGGGCTAGCCTTATGTGTTCAGCGGTGGAGGTAGAGCTCTAATTGGACTAGCGGCCCTACCAGGTTAGCAACTCCAGTTAAACTACAAATGCCATCGTTCCAAAGCATAGGAGTCAGTCAGTGGGGGATAAGCTCCATTGACGAAAGGGAAACAGCCCGGACCGCCAGCTAAGGTCCCCAAATACAAGTTAAGTGGCAAAGGATGTTTTGTTACATAGACAGCCAGGATGTTGGCTTAGAAGCAGCCATTCATTTAAAGAGTGCGTAACAGCTCACTGGTCAAGCGGCTTTGCACCGAAAATTTCAGGGGCTTAAACTTGTTACCGAAGCTGCGGATTGTTCTCGTTTACGAGGATAGTGGTAGGGGAGCGTTCTATAGTAGGTTGAAGGAGAATTGAAAAACTCTCTGGACAAATTAGAAGTGATCATGCCGGCATGAGTAGCGATAAAACAAGTGAGAAGCTTGTTCGCCGTAAGCCTAAGGTTTCCTGTGGAAGGCAAGTCCACACAGGGTTAGTCGCGTCCTAAGTCGAGGCTGAAGAGCGTAGACGATGGGTAACAGGTTAATATTCCTGTACCACCACCAGGCGATTGAATCTAGGAGAGACGCAAACATTAGAATCTACTAGCGGATGGAAGTGCTAGGTCAAGCGGACGGAGGTTCCGGTTAATCCCGGAAATTACCTCTGAAAGTGATGAGGTGTCCTTAAGGACTGAACTGGTTCGGTTGTTTGCCAAGAAAAGAACTCCGAGAGGACAAATGGTGGTGTGCGTACCGCAAACCGACACAGGTAGGCAAGGAGAATATCCTAAGGCGCTCGAGAGAACTCTCGCTAAGGAACTCGGCAAAATGGCTCCGTAACTTCGGGAGAAGGAGCGCTTGAGTTGGCTGGTTCGCCAGTCTAGCGAAAGCCGCAGTGAAAAGGCCCATACGACTGTTTACTAAAAACACAGGTCTGTGCTAAATCGTAAGATGATGTATACGGACTGACGCCTGCCCGGTGCTGAAAAGTTAAGGAGAGGGGTTAGAGCTTAGGCTCGAAGCTCTGAACCGAAGCTTCAGTAAACGGCGGCGGTAACTATAACCGTCCTAAGGTAGCGAAATTCCTCGTCGGGTAAAATCCGACCTGCACGAATGGCGTAACGATATGGGCACTGTCTCAGCGAGAGACTCGGTGAAATTGTATTATCGGTGAAGATGCCGATTACCCGTAAAAAGACGGAAAGACCCCGTGAACCTTTACTATAGCTTGATATTGAATTTGGGTTTAGCTTGTGTAGGATAGGTGGGAGACTTTGAAGCTGGAGCGCTAGCCCCAGTGGAGTCGTCCTTGAAATACCACTCTTGTTGTATCTAAATCCTAACTCTGGTTTGTATATCCAAGCCGAGGACAGTGTCAGGTGGGTAGTTTGACTGGGGCGGTCGCCTCCTAAAGCGTAACGGAGGCGCCCTAAGGTTCCCTCAGCGTGATTGGAAACCACGCGTAGAGTGTAAAGGCATAAGGGAGCTTGACTGCAAGACAGACATGTCGAGCAGGTGCGAAAGCAGGGCTTAGTGATCTTGCGATTCCGTGTGGAAGGGTCGTAACTCAACGGATAAAAGGTACTCCGGGGATAACAGGCTTATCGCGCCCAAGCGCTCACAGCGACGGCGCGGTTTGGCACCTCGATGTCGGCTCATCACATCCTGGGGCTGCAGCAGGTCCCAAGGGTTGGGCTGTTCGCCCATTAAAGTGGTACGTGAGCTGGGTTTAGAACGTCGTAAGACAGTTCGGTCCCTATCTTTTACGGGCGTAGGAAATTTGAGTGGAGCTGCCGCTAGTATGAGAAGACCGTGGTGGACGAACCTCTGGTGCACCAGTTGTCACGCCTGTGGCATCGCTGGGTAGCTATGTTCGGAAGGGATAAATGCTGAAAGCATCTAAGCATGAAGCCTTCCTCAAGATAAGATTTCCCACAGAGTTAATCTGGTAAGACCCCTTGTAGATAACGAGGTTGATAGGCCAAGTGTGTAAGCGCGGTGACGTGTTTAGCTAATTGGTACTAATTGGTCGAGGGCTTAACTTAATTCTAACTTTTAATTGATTGAGATGATTGTACTTGTCAATTTGAATTTATTTGGTATGTTTTTGCCAAATTGATCGATTTTCCGGTGACTATAGCGAAGGGGAAACACCCGTTCCCGTTCCGAACACGGTAGTTAAGGCCTTCAGCGCCCATGATACTTCGAGGGCAACCTCGTGGGAAAGTCGGACGTTGCCGGGATTCTTTGTTGAAAAAGCCTGTGGGATCTGGTTTAAACTAGATCTCACAGGCTTTTTTTGTTTCTGATTCGGCTGTTTGCTGTTCCTTTGACAAAATGCCTTTGTCTGTGCTATGATTTTGGTGGATTTGTTAAATGAAATCGAGAGGTGTAGCGTGTCTGGGCATTCCAAATGGGCTTCAATTAAGCATAAGAAGGCGGCTAATGATGCTAAACGGGGAAAGTTGTTCACGAAGTTGCTGAAGGAAGTTACTGTGGCTGCTCGAAACGGTGGTGGTGATCCAGAAATGAATCCACGTTTACGCACGGCGATACAAGCTGCTAAAGCTGCGAATGTTCCGAATGATACGTTTGACCGTGCTGTTCTCAAAGGTACAGGAGATCTCGAAGGAATCAATTACGAAGAAGTCGTTTACGAGGGGTATGGGCCGAGTGGAGTGGCACTAATTATTGAGGTTTTAACTGATAATAGGAATAGATCCGTTTCTGATCTGCGGAATATTTTAGACCGAAACGGCGGTGCGATGGGAGAACGTGGATGTGTTTCATGGATGTTTGAAAAGCGCGGTTTAATTTTCGTTGAACGAAATAGTATTGATGAAGATGAGCTTTTTCTGATTGCGGCTGAGTCTGGTGCTGAAGATCTTGAAATTCAAGAGAATCAAATTCAAATTGTCTGTCCATTTGAAGGGTTTGAATCCGTACGTGCTGCCATTCAAGAATCTCAAGCTGATATTTCTTTGGCAGAGATTACAATGGTTCCACAGACGACAATCACGTTGGACAAGAAGCAAGCTGAAGAAATGATTAGGCTTATGGACTCGCTTGATGATAGCGATGATGTCCAAAAAGTTTATGCGAACTTCGATATTCCAGACGATATTTTAGAAGCAGCATAGTTGGATGATTGGGTAATAGAGATTGCTGGTATTGGGTATTGACAGCGGTCTTGCCAATACTGGTTATGGTTTTGTCAGGTCCGTCGGTTCGAAATTTGAGATGGTAGATAGTGGTAATATTAAAACTGCTGCCAAAGTACCATCGCCTGATCGGCTCAAGGTGATATCGGATACTCTAGATCGCCTCGTTGAACTGCATCAGCCGCAGGTTTTAGCGATCGAGGAACTGTTTTTTAGCAAAAATGTAACTAGTGCGCTTGCGGTGGGGGAAGCAAGGGGGGTCGCAAAGTTAGTTGCTGCTAATAATGAAATTCCTGTCTTTGATTACAAACCAGCAGAAGTAAAAAAGGCCATTGTTGGATATGGTGCAGCCACGAAGCGCCAAATCCAAGAAATGATTAAAGTTGTTCTTAATCTCGACTTTATTCCTCAACCTGATCACGCTGCGGATGCGTTAGCTTTGGCAATTTGTCATCTTCGATCGCGGAAGCTTCTTGAACTCCAGGAAAGACATACTATATGATTGCGTTCCTTCATGGAGAGCTTGCGTCCAAAGACGCAAACCGTGTTGTCGTCGATGTTAGCGGTGTTGGATATCTGCTGGAGATTCCGCCTGGTTCAGAACATGAGTTGCCAGATGTTGGCTCAGAGGTTAAGTTTTACACGCACTATTATATTCGTGAGAAAGAGGTGAAACTTTACGGTTTTTGGTCGCTTGATGAACTCAAAGTTTTCACAATCGCAATTACTGTAAAGGGAATTGGACCAGCGCTTGCTTTAAATATTGTGTCCAAGCTTACTCCTCCACAGTTTCGACAAGCAATATTGGCTGAGAATCACGCAGCGTTAATGCGTGTCCCAAGGCTGAGTAAGCAGAACGCTCAACTTGTGATTATGACTTTGAAAAAGAAGATTACTCAGATTGGGTTTGACGGAAAAATTGAAGAGGACGGATCTGGGAAACGGAACAGAGAGGCAATTGAGGCATTAATAGGGCTGGGTGGATCGGAAGCAGGGGCGGAAAAAGCAGTAGCAGAAGCTCAGCGAGTGCTTGGTGATGAGGCAAAAATAGAGGATTTAACCCGCCTCGCGCTACGCTACTTGCCCCAATTTTCTTAGATAAACTGAGATAAATGGAAAAACAAATTGAGCATTTTCTTGATGAGGAAGAGAATCAATATAGTCTTAGACCTCAAGAACTCGCTGAGTTTATTGGTCAAGAAAAGAACAAAGAAAAATTACGGATACATATTGAGGCTGCTGGACAACGTAATCAGGCTCTTGAGCATGTTCTGCTTGTCGGTCCTCCAGGACTTGGTAAAACAACGCTGGCTAAAATTATTTCCAACGAAATGTCAAGCGGGTTTAAGTCAGCAGTTGGACCGTCAATGATAAAGATTGAGTTGGCTACGATTCTAACAAATTTAGCAGAAGGTGATGTGTTTTTTATAGATGAAATTCATCGGATGCAGCCGCAAATACAGGAAACACTCTATCCTGCCATGGAGGATTATAAGCTTGATTTGCCTGTAGGCCAGGGGCCATCAGCTGATATTATTCCAGTTCCTTTATCCCGTTTTACTCTTATTGGCGCTACGACGCGTGAGGGGCTGTTAGCTGCACCATTTCGTGATCGATTTGGTATTCGTATTCATCTTGATTATTACACAGTGGAAGAACTAAAAATTGCTATTCTGCGTAACAGCGAAAAAATGAACGTTGAAGTTGATGATGAAGCGCAACTCGAAATAGGATTACGGTCACGAGGTACAATGCGAATAGCCAAAAATTTGCTCTTTAATGTTCGGGATTATGCTTCTGTAAAGTATGATGGTGTTGTTACAAAAGATGTTGCGCTTGAAGCACTCAGCTTCTTCCAGATTGATGAACTTGGACTTGATGAACAGGATCGTGACTATTTGCGAGCATTAATAGATAAGTTTGATGGCCGTGCGGGGTTGAAATCGCTTGCTGTTGCAATCAGCGAAGATGAACGCACTGTTGAAGAGGTCTATGAGCCTTATCTAATTAAGATCGGTTTTATATCGTTTACACGAACGGGGCGAGTGGCGACCGATCGAGCGTATAATCACTTAGGTTATAAAAATCAGACATTACTTGAATTCTAACTGAAGTTGCGACTTACTGATTTCGATTACAATCTTCCCAAACAGCTTATTGCTCAGGATCCTCTTGAACGACGAGATCGTTCTCGGCTTCTGGTTGTCAATCGGGAGACGGAAAAAATTCACCATACGGAATTTTCGCAGGTCGCTGATTTTCTTCCATCTCCATCTCTCCTGGTACTAAACAATACAAAAGTTATTCCCGCACGGTTGATTGCTAAAAAAATTACTGGAGGGAAGATTGAAGTTTTTCTATTAAGACAAAGAGGGAAAAAGACTTGGGAAGCTCTAATAAAACCGGGAAAAAGGGTGAAGCGGGGGACACTTCTTGAGTTTGCAGGTTGTGAACTGACAGCTCGAATTCTGACACGTACAGATGCTGGTAATTATATGGTACGGTTTCGTTATAATGGAGATTTTAATCAGATTCTTGAACAAGTGGGGCAGATACCACTTCCTCCGTATATAAAGAGATCTCCAAATTTGGAGGATATTGATCGATATCAATGTGTTTATGCTAGTGCAAGAGGCGCAGTCGCTGCACCAACTGCAGGCCTACATTTTACGCCTGAGTTGATTGATCAACTGAAAGGGAGAGATATTGAGGTATCGAGTTTGACATTGCACGTTGGCCTCGGTACCTTCCAGCCTATTAAAACCTCAAACATTACAAAGCATAAAATGCATGCTGAATATTTTGAGATATCCTCAAGGACTGCTGATCAGATTAATAATGCTAGAAAACAGGGGCGAAAAATTGTTGCTGTAGGAACAACGACTGTGCGTGCGATTGAGTCTGCAGTTGTTGATGGCCAAATTCGTCCACAAAAGGGTGATACTGATATTTTTATCTATCCGAATTATGTGTTTAAGAGTGTGGATGCATTGATCACCAATTTCCATTTACCCAAATCAACATTATTAATGCTTGTAAGTGCTTTAGCAACTCCAGAACTCATATTTTCAGCATATCAGAACGCGATTGATCAAGAGTATCGCTTTTATAGTTATGGCGATGCGATGTTAATTAGGTAAACAAAAATTTTGAGGAGAGAATTTTGGAAATCTTAGGTAGTTTTATGCCATTGCTTTTAATCATCCCCATCTTTTGGTTTTTGATTTTACGACCAGAACAGGTTAAACGGAAAAAACACCAGAAAATGCTGGATAATCTGTCGAAAGGGGATCAAGTTGTTACGAACGGTGGCTTGCATGGAAAAGTGGTTGGTGTTGATAAAGATATTGTCGTGATCACCATTGCAGAAGGTGTTAAAGTGGAATTAACCCGAAGTGCGGTTGCGTTTCTAAAAAAGGGTGGAGAATTAATAGAAGGTGAGTGATTTAAATATGATTTATGAAGCAAGCGATTCAATACGGTCGAGGCCTCCCATATATGGTTTAAGTACTTGTGGGATTCCTACGCTTCCATCTGCGTACTGGTAGTTTTCAAGTATAGCAATGACTACACGTGGTAGTGCTAAACCCGACGCATTTAATGTGTGCACAAATTCTGGTTTTGCTCCGCTTTCTCGACGAAAACGAATATTTGCCCTTCTTGCTTGAAAATCCTCGAAATTACTACATGAAGAGATTTCGAGGAATCTCTCTTCACCAGCTG
>Ga0066843_10000334_pt1 | contig 15125 bp, 3 predicted proteins | sample ETNtaG_15_FD_66663 | JGI IMG/M metagenome (GOLD analysis project Ga0066843, IMG submission 66663) | Marine microbial and viral communities from oxygen minimum zone, Eastern Pacific Ocean - ETNP201302PF89A | ecosystem: Environmental > Aquatic > Marine > Oceanic | place: Pacific Ocean: Eastern... | reverse complement strand
GATGAGAACCAATAAGCAGTAAAGATCAGATTATCCTTACAATGGAGTTGACAGAAAAATGCCAAAGGAGAATTTTAGAGTTGATAAATCTGCTTCAGGTTTTGGCCTAGAATCAGTGATTCTTCCTGCTCCGTGAACCCGACGTTTCGAATACCTTTGACACCATGTAACGCTATTCCACTTGGTGAATTTGATCCGAAGATAATACGATCAGCACCGATACGATTACTCCGAACAATATTTTTAATGGAAATCGGTTCTGCAGCAGCTATTAGTGTGGTTCCCAAATAGACGTTAGCGTTTTCTATTGCAACTTCAACGGCTAGCTCTACCCATTCACGGTAGCCCATGTGATCCATGATAATCGTAACATCTGGATGACGACGTGCAAGGTTTCCAATGTACTGAGGTGAACATCCGCTCATTGGTGAACCAGAATGAACCGTGGCGGTAATTCCAAGGGCCGCTGCTTGTTCCATAATAGGATCTGCGCAAGTTGAATCCACACGGTAACCGTGTAAGGCTGCCATAAGCTTTACTGTTCGGGCACCTTGATCAACACATTTTTTCAAATCATCAGAAGCACTTGCACCCATGGTTGGATTAACTAAACAACCAGGTAAGATACGAGGCTCTCCTGCTACTTCTCGCAATAAATCTGCGTTAAGTGGCCTTGGATCCGAAGGTACACCAGCTGGAAAAACAACACAAACGTCAATCCCCGCTTCATCCGCTAGAGAAAGGAGTCCAAATTTCCCATAAGGTTTATCATTAAATAGAGTGGGCATGTAGGCTTCAAAATCAGCTACAAATTGTGTCTTCATTCTACGCTCCATACTAATTGGGGTTGAATGAAATTATACTGCTAATCATGAGTTTGTCAATCAGTCAAAAGAGAGAGTCCATCCTCTTATAAACAGCGGGAAGAAATTGAGAAAATCATTCGTCTAAGTTAGATTCACATAACCTAGTCCGTTTGATACCTTGTTTCCTATAAACTTGACACTCTTTATCAAATTAATTGTTTTCGGTTTTTGAAATTCAATGAAGGAAAAAGAAGCAAGCGAGTTAGCTTATGCGCATCTCGGCCTAAACGGGGGGCTTACAATTTAATTTCAATAGCGAAAAACGGGCAAAGGTCAGATGCTAACAACCAATAATTTATGGTTACCGACCATTGTTTCTACATCGCCAAGAAATATGTTAAGATAGAATGGTTGAATAGATCGAGCCCCTGTGTCCACCTTAAGTGATCGTACAAGTTTAAGCTTATGTGGAAGAAGTATTGTGAAAGACGAGGAGATAATTTGGCAAAATATCAAAGAAATCTTGTGAATCTTGAGAGGTTAGTACTTAACTAGGCATATTGAAATGCCGTTAATCATTGCAAAATAATCCACTGCCAGCTACCAATCTAGGTCATAATATCATTGAATTTATTTTGGCGCCTACCATTGAGATCTGGTTGATCTTCTTAGAAGAGGTATCGTTTAGTGAAAGAATTGAGCTATAGAGACTTAACCCAGAGGCTCTACAATCTTGAATACTTGGCTACCCTGCCTGCACGTGAAGAAAGATCAGGAGCTTTTTCCAGTTATGACCGCCGTTCTCGTTATGACGATGAAACTGGACAGTATCAAGATTGGGCCGCTAACTCAGATGGTAGCGGTTATTTGTATAAAGAAGGAGAAAGCATCGTTGTCTTTGAAAAAGATGGGCCAGGTGTTATTTGGAGAGTTTGGTCAGCATTGCCGGAATCGGGACACATTCGAATTTTTATAGATTATCAACGAGAACCAGTGGTGAATATACCTTTTCGGGATTTTTTTGAGCAATTTAATAAAGACATTCCACCTATGAATTTCCCGGAACTCGTGCCAACCCTGTCACGAGGACGCAACCGTTTTATCCCTATTCCTTTCAACCAACATTGCAAAGTTGTATTCGATTCGGGGTGGGGCAGATACTATCATTTCACCTACACAACCTTTCCAACAGAAACTATTTTGCCCCAGTTTGACGGAGTTTTTGATAGGGAAGCATGTATCGCTTTAGCTGAAGCAGACCGGCATCTGTCCCAAAGAGGCTGGCAATTTGAAAAAAAACAAGATAGCATAACTGAAGACTTCAATCTCAACCTATCCCCAGGTGAAGCTATGCAAGTTTGTGAAATTAAGGAACCTCGTGCTATTTACCGGCTGAAGGTCGTTCCGCACTTAGAGAACACGATCGAACAAAACGCTTTACGAGAAATTATATTTAGCATCAAATGGGATAATGAAAGAAAACCTAGTGTTTGGACACCTTTGGGTGATTTTTTTGCTACCGCACCTGGCATTAATTATTTTCGATCGCTTCCAGTTGGTATGACAGATGGAGGATTCTACAGCAATTGGTATATGCCTTTTAATCAAGCACAAATTGAATTCAAAAATGAAGGAAAAACAGCTTATACATTGGATTTCCAAATTCATCATGCACCATTGCACCAAAATCCTGACCAACTGCTTCGATTTCACGCCAAATGGCATCGTGATACTTTACTTGAATTATCTCAAAAAAATGGCAGGGATATTGATTGGCCTTTTTTGATCGTTGAGGGGGAAGGACGCTTCTGTGGTATGCACCTGCATGTATGGAATTGCTGGAAGGAGCCAGATCAGCCAGCTGAAAGTTGGTGGTATGGAGCTTGGGGAAAGAAAAATATCGATTGGTGGTGGGGAGAAGGTGACGAGAAATTTTTCGTCGATGGAGAAAAATTCCCTTCTACTTTTGGCACAGGATCAGAAGATTATATCGGTTATGCTTGGTCAGCTGAACCTCCATTCCCAACTTTCGATAGTGCTTTTGCCTGTCAGCCCCATGTTGCCTTTGACGGCAACGGGCATACTTCGGTCAACCGTTTTCATATTTGTGATAACGTGCCCTTCACCACGTCCTTCGAGGGTGTGCTAGAAAAATACAAAGGTAATCGCTGGGGAGGAGAGAATTACTGTCTTTACGATACCATCAGCTACTGGTACCAAAAAGCTGGGCAGGAAGATCCTTATAATTACGTTCCTCTTGGAGAAAGAGTTGGTTACTACTCAATCCCCTGAGGACGTGTTTGGTAAATTTCTGACACTGTCTTAGAAATAGAAAGGACAAAGCTCTCAGCGAATAATCAGAATTTTACCCACAGTTTTATCAATGTCACTCCGGATCAAATAGATGTATAGTCCACTTACCACTTCAGATCCACCGTCATTGCGTCCATCCCATATGGCGTAACCGGACCTACCTTCGATGCCTGATTTTACTAGTTCTCCGTTCAAAGTAAATATATCTATTATTGCGTTTACTGTTAATTTCTCAAAAGTTATTTCCTTGCTTCCCATAGTGTTGGGACTAAACGGATTAGGATGTACAACAATACCTTTAAGATTTTTGGGTAGTTGCAAGCGGGCGATACGGAAAACTGAAAGTCGATTCGTACTAACGGTAATGGTCTTATTTTTAAAATCAGTGAATTGAGATCCTGATACAAGCTCCCACAATGTAATTCGGCCGTAAGGATTCAGGCTGAAAATACGCAGTTCACTCTCAACTCCCTGAGAGACTTCTACTCCATCATACGACATTGTTACTTGGAACGACGACTCCTTTTCACTATTAATAATAAATTGCCGGGTTGTATTTTGGAGTGCTACATCCGTGGTTTCATCAATATGGGCTTGTCCCAAAAAGTAGTTGGCTTCCTCGATCTGAGAAATGACGTTGGCTTCAGTTGGCTGAACAATATCAATGACCGTTGTTCTACTAGTGATGGAACTGGCAGGTACAGTAATTTGTGTTTTCGGGTCAAATCCAGCAATAATGGTCATTGGAGTATCAGGTAAGAGGAGGTTAGACACCGATTGTACTGGCCCAAAAGTACTGGTGTCTCCAAGCCCAGACCTATTCCCAGCAACATCAACTGCTGCCACTGCCACGAATAGGTCAACTCCATCCGCCGGAGTATCGAGCTGTTTTTGCCTTTCCTTGTCGTTTTTAACAATAATTGGTCTTAATTCTTGCATGTCTTCAATATCAATGGGAGCGAAGGAAAGGTAAATGTGATAAGAATCAATTCCTTCCTGCAGAACCCAAGTAACAGTAAGATTTTTTCCACTATCAGAAAGAGTATCAATAGCAGCTACACCTACAATAGGTGGAGGCGGAATTTCGTCTTTAGCTTGTACTGGCCCAGCGACGGAGCTAGTGCTTAACATAGAATTGTTCTGGTTTTCATCCACGGCAATTACAGCTATAAAATAATCGGTGTCATCTAATTCAATTGTTAGTTCGGTTTCGATTAAATCTGGATCAGTAATGCTCAAAGCTGGTTTCAAGCCATCGATTGTTTTTATTTGATTCAGCTCAACATAGATATCAACATGTGCAAAATCTCCCACTAGAACATGGGCCCAGCGAACAACCAGCGTTTTGCCATCATCACCCGGTTTGTCCTCTGCACTTACGCCAGTAATTGACGATGGAGGGAGATCATCAATTGCCTGTACTGGTCCAAACGTAGATTGATGCTCTTCTAGCAGTGATTCGTTTCCAGCTAAATCCACCACTGTCGTAGCTATATAGTAGTTAAAATTATTACGCGGCACGTTCACTTTTGCTTCAATTTGATTTGCCAATAACAGATTAATTGAAACAGGAATGAGGCCGAATGTCGACCGAATCGGCGCCGTTTCACGGTATACTTGATATCTAGCAAAATCGTCTGGCTGAGCAATCGGATCCCAAGTGACCAACAAAACATTGCCTTGATCACCGGGGCGATCGGTCACTTTGATGTTGCTAATTGGTTTTGGTAGAACAGCATCGATTGTTATACGTAAACTAGCACGAATCATTTGACTGTTTCCATTTTGATCCATGAGTTTAGCAGATATCATGGCGTTCCTAACGAAGTCTCCATCCATAATCTGGTACAGACCGGTGTAGATACCATCGTTCGGTTCGCTATCCTCACCAGAACCATCATCAAAGAGCGGCAGATCGGTTTTAAAGGAACTAATGTCAAATGCAGCAGTACCTCCAAGTTCGCCTTCCACATGCACGATAAGTTTATCGCCCCGAACTAAGGCTTTACCACTGGCATTATGTTTGATTGACTTCATGTCTGGTGGGTCTGTATCGATATTTAGTGTTTCAGAGAGGATCTGCTCATTTTTATTACCAGCGAGATCCGTTAGTCTGATAACTACTGCAAAATTCTTTGTCTGCTTTTCTTTCTGCACAATATAAAAACTTGTGTAGATACCATCATTTGGTATTAGGTCATTATGTGTCCCATCATCAAAGAGCGGTAGATCTTTTTCCACATCTCCCAAATCGAAAGTGGCTTTACCATTGGGAGTTCCCGTCAATATAATTGTCAGAATATCTCCAGCGAGAAGCGTAGTAGTATCAACAAATCCTTGTTGTGGACGTTTGACGGTATAAGCAAGACTTTGGATTTTTGGTTGATCTGTATCAAAAACAACCTGCATGTTACTCACCAATTCACTGGTGTTATCTGCGGGATCTTTGAGGAGACCAATGAGTTTCCCTCTGCTAACATTGTCGCCTGGGCTAACAGTGTAGAATCCACCGTAGATACCATCGTCTGTTTTATTATCATTATGTTTACCATCATCGAACATTTCTCCGGTAACGGAGAAGCCTTCAGCTTCAATACGAAACTTGGCTATTGATCCGACTTCACCAACCATACGAATAATCAAATTTTGATTAAGGCCTAGTGGCAATACTATGCCGTTAGACCTGACAGATTGATGGGAAATTCGTTCGATTTTAGGCGGCAAAGTATCAATGTAAATGGAATCCTCAATTAGAAAGCTGTTTATGAACTCTGGGTAATTTGGCATAGAAAGATCAACAATGAGGTTACCTTTTACGACAGCGAGGTTGTCAGCCATTTTTAGCTGACTCACATAATGACCTCCAGTTTGATGAATCATCGGACGAATATCGATAACCTGTTCCGCTTTTACGATTCGAAGGTTAGCTTGCTGATCAGGAATCCAATCAAACTGAACAGTTAAAGTCTCATTCGCTCCCAAAATCCGATCAACCGCACTATGAGAAACCTTGGTAACCAAAACGGGCATCAGCTGATATTTCCCAAACGCCGTGTTGGCTTCTATCCGAAGGTAATAAGTGCCTGGAAATGCGTCGATTGAAAAAGTTGTAGTGTTAGGAGATAACAGAATTTTGGGTTTGATTGCCCCTCCAACCATAGAATGTAGGGTCAATTTTGCTTCTTGTATTGATTCACCAGAAAATCCAACACTAAGAATACCACGCTCATCAGTAACTAGCTTGAACCAATCTCGATCAGCTAATGACAGCGAACCATTGACTATCATATTGGATTTAATCAAAGAAGCAGATTTCATATCACCGTTGGGTTCAGACTCCCATTTGTTCGATAAGCTCTCTTTTGGTCTAATAGTAATACGATAGGTATCACTGGCATCCACTACTCGCAGTTTATACCTGCCAGCTGTTAACATTGTTTCCCAACTCTTGTTTTTGCTATCAAGTTGACCAATTCTTTCTTTTTCCGATAATATCTGTATAGTTGCCTTTAGAGTAGTCTGAAAATCAATGGTCAATAGTTTCTGAAGAGGAACATTGATTTCAAAACAATCAACATCTTGAGGTTGATCTGAACGCCCCACAATTTCGAAACCCTGATTGCTTATGTCGATGGATTGCATCACTTCAAAGGTGTCGTTGGGTTCAATTTCTAAGATAGATATGGGTAATCTCTGCATCTTTGATATAGACAGATTATAGATAGCATTTGGATTCTCTCCTAATGCTTGCACTTTTATAAGTAGATTTTCAGTCCCAAATCCAATTCCAAGACTAACCTGATTTCTTTGATGCGTTGAAGGATCAGCTACTATTTCACTTAGAACCTGCAGATCTGATGACAAAACAGTTACATTCGTTCGGCCGATTCCTTGAACCCGATCAAAATGCAGATCCAATTGACTGGTTATTTCTCTATTTAACGCCACATGAAACCAATCGACATCGAGTTCAGCGTTTGTTGATCCGCGCATAATTCCGTTACTTGTCAAGGGCGTGGCAGTAAAAGGAGAATTATTTGGCTCAATCTCTGTGGTGAAGGTTGGGACTATTGTAAAGTTGCGAACTGTGGCACGTGGATCATTAGTTAATTTTGCTAAAAATGTATGGTTACCAACCCTTAAATCGTGAAAAGTCAGCTGATTTGACCTAGTACCACTCAATGGCTGGCTATCCAAACTGAAGACAATTGGCGCTTCAGCAATATTAAAAAGGTGGAAGGTAGCTGTTTTTTGCCGTACAGTGCCAATTGGTCCACTCACAATCTGAACAGGGTTTTCTATTTCACGTCCAATATTGTTTGCAGATTGGATAGCTGGTGTTACAGAATAAGCGCTAAGCTGCGATTCATTGGCCGAAGTATCGATGGCTGTTACAGCATAAAAATAAGATCTTTTATCACTTGGTGATGATACATCGATGTTAATCAAGTTTCGATCGGGAACTGTCAGAACAGACTTTAATCCCTTGGTAGTCGTTATCTTATTTACTGAAATGTAGACACGATAACCAGCAAAATCGGGTTCGAAGCTAGGTGATTGCAATATTAAGGATACTTGACCACCAAAATCGTTTGGGCTATCCGTTGCCAAGATAATCTGTATTGGTAACGGCGGAATATTATCAATAGCTTGTGTTGTGACCATAGACAAGTCTTGCTGAACATTACCCGCCATATCAACCGCTGTTACAGCCAAGTAAATATCGATATTATTTTGTTCGACTTTAATCGTTTCTGATTCAGCTTTGGTAGTCAAAAATTTGGTCGCCTCTAGGGAATAAGGAGAAATCGGAGTATTGCTCTGATAGATTCGGTAGTGATCAAAATCAGGATTTTGATTTTCCTGCCAAGTGAGTTGAACAGCATAACCTTGATCATTTGGTTGATCAACAGCGACTAGATTGATAACTTTGGTCGGAGAAATTGTATCTATGGTTAACAGCATGGTTGATGTCAAAGTACTCGATTTACCTGTAAGTTTCTGTGCCGTCGCTCGTACACGGCCATCTACTAAATCGTCCCCTTCTCGAATAACTAATGATGAAACGAGAACCACCATTGGGTTTTTAGAGGTTTTATCCTTATCTTGGACCTTGCTATCTTCAAGTTGGACACTTTGGACATGACTAAACCGACTGGCGTCAATTGCTATTCTATCCTTGTCAACAATTTCAAACTTTACGATTGTATTCGATTCAGCAACTAACCTGATATTGATGGTGTCCTCAGCTTGTAACGGCATTTTGGCATCGTGAGTTACTTCTGTCATCCACGGAGGTATGGTATCAACAGATATCGGAGATGCTATAGTTTTAGTTACCTGATTTCCTTTACTATCGGCCAACGTAACCTCAACCAGTGTATTGATGGCAAAATCATTGGGTTGTACTTGGTAACTTCCTGCATAATGACCGTCATTGGCATTTCTATCACCATGCTTGCCATCGTCAAACAACTTCATGTCTTCAACAACACCTGCAACTGAAAAACTTGCTGCTTTAGATCTGTCGCCGGTCAATTCGACTTTTAAAATGTTACCGTCAACCAAAGTTCTAATTGCATTATGACGAGCAGCAATAATGCTTGGTGGTATCTTGTTATTGACAGAACGTACTGGATCATCAATCGATGAATCTATGATTTTGGACTCGTTGCCGTACAAATCCACAGCAACTACAGCAAAAAAGTAGTCAATTCCATCAGCATTCGTTGAAACGCTAATCTTGGTTGTTGAAGGATCATCGACCTCGGATTTAAGATCGGGTGTTGACAGACTTGTCTCAGGATCTCCATCGAAAAGATAAATTTTGTATCCTGCCAGATTAGCCAAGTCGCCGGGACGTGCCCATGACAGCGTGATATTACCACCAGCGTCATTTGGTGTATCAAAGGCTACAAGGTTTTGAATGCTATTTGGAGTAGTTGTGTGAATCTCCAGAGTGGGTAAGAGTTCAAAGTGAATAGCATTTTGATTTTTGTTCACCAATATCACTTCAATTGGTACATTCGAAATATCTAGATTGTTAGGAATCTTGATGCTAGCATTTTTGTTAAATGAAATCTCTGATGTTACTCCTGCGATGGAAAAATTGGTTTCGCCGTGCCAATTGACATCAATAACCAAACTATCATCAGATCGAAGAATGTTTTTAGACGAGTTTTTTGTACCATCATCAATCCAAAAATTGGCCTGCTCAACATATGTTGCGATCAAGCGGTATTCGCTGTTAGGAGTGATATCCAAAAAGTACGTTCCACTTTTCACCTCTGAAGTCATAACAGATTTGTTAGTTCGGCTGACAACCCCAGTCTCACTTTTGAGGATAAGCTCCATATTGGATTTCCCCACTTCACTGATTAAGTTGACAATAAGCAAACCTGCTTGGGTTAGCTGGAGTTGATAAAGATCCCGATCACCTGGCTTGGTCTGGGAACCTCTGATAACAGTGTCGATTGACATTGGAGAAGCAACCTGATCGTTGGGTTCAGTTTCCCATATTTCACTGGTTGTAAATTGCGTGCTTAGACTATAGAGACTATCAGTTTGACTATTGTTCTCTACAATTAGTAGATAGGATTTGGGCAACACACCGATGCTGATTGAACTTGGTTTGTTTGGTGTTACCTGGCCTATGGCAATAGGCGGCTGCTCTTGATTCTGATAGATAGTAATTGTTAATGGAGAAGTATTTAGACTAAGGTAAATGTCTAACACCCCCTTGCGATCTATCTGAATCTGATAAAAATCGATATCAGTCGCTCCTGCTCGGATTTCCCAGTTTAGTGGTAGATTATTGGCTTGGTCAGAGCTATTATTAGGTTCATTTTCACTAAGAAGTGAATCAGAAACGGAAAATCGTCTGACCGCTGATTGCCTCCCATCCAGAGTTTCAACTCGTAATTGGTGGCTACCAGCTGGCAGATCCCTGAGGAGGAGTTTAGTGGTGCTTACAGTCTGAGAAGGACCCTGATTCAATTGATAGCGGTACTCTGTCTCAGAACGAAACGGACTCCATCGAAAAGAGGGAGAACTGTAATGAATGAGGCCAATTGGTGTTGTCTGAAAACGTAGAAAACCCGCAGAATCTAAAATTACATTGGCAATCGAATGTGTCGCTTCAGAGACAGAACCATCAACTATGTCTGATTCATTACCAGATTTATCAATAGCAGTGACTAAGAAGAATTGATCTTTGTTATCAACAACAGTTGGCACATCTATTGAAGTTAAGTCGACGTTGGAAATTTCAGATTGGAGTTCCAAAATAACAGAAGGATCGGTTGGAGGTACTACAGAGGCATAAATTCTATATTTATGAAAATCGGAATCAAAACTTGGATGCGTCCAAGAGACAGTAACACTCTTGCCCTCATCATCCGGTGTGTCAATGGCTGATACTGTCACAATAGGATTAGGTGGCAGATTGTCAATTGCCTTGACTATATTCATAACGGATTTGGCAGATATACGAGACATATTATCGACACTATCAACAGCAGTAACGGCTATAAAAAATGGCACGTTATTTAATGGAACATCCAAGTTAGTACTCGTTGTCTTAAGATTACTTAGTACAGGTTTGCTAACCTCCCGGATTGGTCGATCTGATAAATAAACATTGTAGTGCGAAAAATCCGGATCTACAGAAGGTTCCCACTTAAGCCATATCTTGAATCCTTGATCGCTTGGTACATCTACTGCTTCCAAAACACGAACGGGCTTAGGTGGCTTGCCGTCGATGGTTAAGGGTTTAGACATTTCTATGTCAGCCTTTTGCCCTCTGTGGTCGATAAAACTGATGCTAATCTTGGTACTTTTCAGTTGATCTCCTTCCTGCACGATATACCTTCCCACATAAACCCCTTGTCCATCGTCGATCATGGAAATCAAATCATTAATCAAGAAAGCAGCAGTTCCTTTAGATGTTGCAACCATTGTGACTGTTAATATTTGACCAAGTCCTAATGGTTGATCTGCATCGTGATCTACAGACATAATCTTGGGAGATTTTCCGATCAAATTCACGCGTCGCTCGGCTTGTGATGAAACCTGATTTCCAGCACTATCAATTAACTGGCCGATAACAATCCCATTCTTAATCATGTCTTTGCTCTTTACTTGATAGAGAGCTTGCCAGCTATTATCTATTCGTTTCATCGGCAAATTTACGAATCCAAATCCAGTTTCAGGATCGATAATTTCGACTGAGGCTTCTACATCTTCAGAATCACCGCGAAGGACAACTTCCAATTGGTCCCCAGCTATAAGTACTCCATGGCCATTATGTTCTAAAACCTCAATTTCAGGAACGTTTGTATCAATTCTAATCTCATTGGGTAGATTTATATTGAGAATTCGATTATCTAAATCCGTAATTCTGACTACCACAACAACCGAAGCAGCGTCATCACCCGGTAGCATTTGATAATTGCCTGTTAGGATTATGTCATGACTAGAAGACTCTTTAACAACCAACGGGATGTTTTTCGTGCGAAGATCTGCGATCGGCGAAGTAAAATCACCAATTAGGTCAAAAGTTGCCGCACGTGTATGCTGGTTTAACTTAACTTCAACTATCAACTTTTCATCCAAAGCCAATGTCTTTTCTGCCAAATGACGTGCAGATTTGATCAATGTTGTTCGCAGTTTATAGTCTGCTGTAGCTGATTCGTTGGTTGGAGATAACCGAAGAGCTAGAGTTCGGCTGTTTACTGGAACTGAAAGTTGACCGCTTTGATTGTTTTGGTCGGAAATCTCCAGTTCACCAACTTTTATATTGGTTTGACTTAAAACTTCTAATCGTGTTGAACCAATCCCCGATGGACGCTCAAAGTTGATATGAAGAATACTCTGATCTAAACGATCTAGATTTGGCAGATTTATCTGGAACCAGTCTATATCTGAATTTCCATTCCAACTTGATCCGACAAGCGTTTTTTCCAAACTAATACGATCCGCACTATTTGGATTTAATAAAGGAGAAATATTATTCGGCTCAAACTCGGCCAACACCCCTACGTCTATTTCTTCCAACTGAAACAGAACAAAATAGTTCGTGATTTCTCGAAGACTTCCATTGTCCACTTTCAAAAAGTAATTACCTGGGATAACGTAGGTTTCAAGTTGAGCGAAATGCCCATTAAGGTTGGTTACTTCTAGTAGTCCAATTTGTCGACTAACCTCATTTCCTACTGGCGATCGGTATAAATAGACCATTGTTTGGCTAGATGCTCCGATACGTTCAAATATGACCTTGAGTTTCTGTCGCTGCAAAATCTGGAGTTTAAACCAATCGAGATCTCCTATGTTATTTTGACTGCCGATTAGATTAAGTCGTTGATCCTTAGGGAATTTCAAAGGCGTTGCATCCGTAAATGTATTATTTTTTTCAATGTCCCAAGCTACACTGCTGCCAAGTTTATTTGGCGACACAGAAAGCGTATAACCTGTAAAATCAAAATCAAAAATAACAGGTTGAACCTGAATCAAATAGCTGCCTTCACCGACGCCAATCGTAACCATATGACGTTGGTTGTTCTGTTGATCAATGCGGAATTCTCCTACCTTATTAGCATCAGAAACAACCGTTTTATAAATCTTCGCTGTAGTTGCCCCAGTGCCCCCTACTCGCTTTAAGCCGACAGTAATAGTACTTGTATTGGCAATATCAAATTTATACCAATCATCATCATGCTGGTTTAGGCTCGTACCTTGCAGAGTTTTACCATTTTGAAGGTAATTCGCAAAATTGCTCTGACCGTTAAATTCAAATTCCAATTGAACGTTACGACTAACTTGGAAATTTCTAAAGGCTGGTGTTGGGTCAACTATGCCATCGATATCAACGACGCTAACAGAAAAAGAATAACCACCATCAGGCAGATCGAAGAAAGTAACTTGAGTTGTATCTGTAAAAGTAGGCTCATCATTTCTCAAGGTATAGTAATAGCCAAGAATAGGTTTATCTATAGACTCACCTTTCCACATAAAAACAACATCCCTATGTGAAATGGTTCCATTGACACCACTAATAATTTCCGTTTCCAAAGGCTGTTGTGTATAAGCCCAAAAAGGGATTAAGATAGGAAAGAAGGCAATTAAGAAGAGTCTTCTTGGAGCTAGCATAATTCTAGATAATCTCGAATACCAAAGGAGCAAAAGATTAGAAATAGGAACAGCAAGATTGGGAACTTCCTACCTCACTACTATTATGGATTTAGCCATTTCTCAATCGAGTTAAGATATATACTACCTTATCGTAGAAATATTGAAGGGGTGCTGTATAATTTGACTTAGCTATTTTATCCAAAATAAAAGGGGATGTCAATCTAGGCAGGATCGTTACTTGATAATTAAAGCAGACCGGATTTCGGTGAAGTCATCAGCTGTTAGTTGATAGAAATAAAGGCCAGCAGCAACAGTCTCCCCCGAACTGTTTCGACCATCCCAGTAGATAGCTTTGTTGCGGTCAGTGTAGTGTCCGGCATGTTGGCTCCCGAGATTGAACTCCCGAACTAAGAATCCAGAATCAGTATATATTTTAAGTGCCACATTTGCTGAGTCAGCCAGTTGATAGGGAATCCAGGTTTCAGGATTAAACGGATTTGGATAGTTTGGAAGCAGTTTTGTTGATCTTATCCGTAGTTCTTTTGGTGCTAACGGTAGCGTGTTACGATCAAAGGACTTTAATTCCGTCGTGCTTAACCCTGCTGTATCTTCACCAGTAACAGTAAATTCAATTAATCCTGAGAAGCCCTTCGATACAACATATATGCAATTCCATGTTTGCGGGACATCCTTATTAGGCTGAACAGGTATATTTTCGTCGTTGATCTTTAGCTTTGGCCTTGTTTTGAGTTCCTCAGATGCTTGTATGTTTACGGTCAAAAAATCAGGTTGTATGGGATTAGGTAGTAAGTAGATTGTAAAACTTGGAGGGAGTGTATCTGGAGGATCCAGAACTGTTACTTTAAGTACCGTTGAGGCGCTTCCACACTCCTGATCTTCCGCTAATAAAGGAATTGATTCAATACCACGAAAATCCCGGTACATGCTTTTGAGTTTGAGTTGCCCTGTTTTTGTCTTCTCATTAATCTCGAAATCGAATTTCTCGTTGTCTTCCCAAGTCCATTTGATTTGCAACTTTGGAGTATCAGCGTCGAAGACTATCTCATTTAAATTTACAGTTTGAAGTTCGTCTGGTGTAATTTCAATTGACATCGAAGCAGGCAAAACAGGAGGATTGCTATCAACACCAGTGGCTTCAATGAAAACGGGTAACTGGGCGGTAGCAGTTAGCCCACCTGGATCCTTGACAATAAAAGTCAGAACTTCGGCTCCTGTAAAATCCGACGCCGGTGCAATTCTAACAATTTGTGATGAAAGATCTATATCTTCAATTAGTATCTGTTTTGACTCCGAACTTAAGGTTAGTTTTAGACTATCCATTGGGCTATCCGGATCCTTCGCGTACTTACTTAGGTCTAGAGACACCTCTGGAATACCACATTTGAAGGTGATTTGGCTTGGCAAATCAACAATTTCTGGAGGCTTAGGACTATCATCAATCACAGTTACCTGAATCTCGCCTTTGGCCTCTTCTCCCTCTGGATCACTGACTTTAATTGATAACCTTTCATCCCCAGTAAAATCCTTTTTAAGAATTTTAATTATCGCAACCCGAGTTTTTAATTCGATTTCCCCTTTGATATTATCCGATCCTTTATCGATACTCCATTTTAGGCTTTTCTTATCTGTATCTTTGTCCTGCACGAAATCATCGAGTTTAACAGTAAATGGTTTGGCATCTGGCAACTCAGACAATTTGATAGACAATACAGGGAAATCTAGCAATTTTGGAGGTTCGATAGGCGGGGATTCGGAAACATTAATGATAATTGATCGACTTGCCCTATTCTTTTCAGGGTCTTCCACAACCAATGTTACTTCCTCCTTACCCAGTTCTTTGTCAGCAGAAGCTATAAC
>Ga0066843_10000319_pt1 | contig 15403 bp, 15 predicted proteins | sample ETNtaG_15_FD_66663 | JGI IMG/M metagenome (GOLD analysis project Ga0066843, IMG submission 66663) | Marine microbial and viral communities from oxygen minimum zone, Eastern Pacific Ocean - ETNP201302PF89A | ecosystem: Environmental > Aquatic > Marine > Oceanic | place: Pacific Ocean: Eastern... | reverse complement strand
ATGTTTCCTATTTCATTGAGGAAACGACTATTGGATTACAAACAAATCTGCAGATTTGTTTGTAATCCAATAGTCGTTTCCTCAATGAAATAGGAAACATGTTGACTGTAATTAGGTCAAGGAAAATAGTACTTCCAACTGATCCCAGTACTTGACAATATCGGGAGGCAAACAACCCGCGTCACGTCGACCCGGCGGTACATTAAACAAAAACACTGTATTTCCTCAGTACTTTTGACATATTGTTCCTCGTCTCCCCAAAACCATCTGTTTCTAATAGGAGTATTGGTTTCAGCTGGATATCATCGTTAAGTTTCTGCCTCAATTTTTCCAAACTGCCTAGGTCGTTATCTTGCATGTCAGGCCACTGCTACGTATCAATGGAACCTGTATTCGTGTTTGGTAAGACAAGTTCATCGGCGAGACTATTAGATAATCGGATCTCAATCAGAGTTTCCCTTGCACTGTTTTTTTTCAATTTTATTTGAGGGGGATAGTATATTCCCTTTTCCCTGCTAGAAACCGATTCCTCCTAAACTGGTGCCAATCCTCTTGCTTTGACTTTAGTTTAGGAGAAGCATAAAATATATATAATGCCGGGTAAAGGGAAAGCATGTTTGAATTTCAATCTTCAACAATAAAACGGCATAGTGATTTCGCCCGTGGAGAAACGTCTTCATAAGTTGACCGAGAGAGGATTTTGTTCATATGAGGCAATCGAAACCAAGGTGCTAGGTAAAGAACATCAAGCATTGGCCTGATTTTATCCGAGTTATTGGCGGTACCGCCGTGCCAACAACGGACATCACGAATAATAACTGTTCCGGCAGGTGCACAAACAATCGATGACTTCATCCAATCAGGTTCATCCTCAAGCTTGGGAATAGGTTTGCGAGAACGGTGTGTCCCTGGTACAAATCGAATTGCACCATTGATTGCTTTAAACTCAGCCATCAGGAAGTTGACAGCAACATAGGGTGTGGGAACATCCTGAATCTTCACTTGGGATAGAGGGTCATTTAAAAGGTCTGACAGATCTGAATGTAAAGGCTGAATCTTGGCACCTGGTGTCGAATAGTCTCCTCCTGCTCCAATACAGATATAATCAGAACTTCCCCATACCTGTTCAAGTATGGGAAGGATGGTCGGTAAATCTATGAGTTGATACCATTCCGGTAGGTGAATGCGCTGTTGGTTGAAAGAATAGCGCGCATACCCACGATTTGCGCGTTCAACAGGTATTTCTGCCATCTGATTTGCCACTTCTCGTCTGGTACCAGATTGAGCCAAGGCCAATTGGTCCGGCGTAAGTGCATCCCGAATGATAACAAAACCGTCACGATTAAAAACGGATACGGACCTGTCAATCTCCGTGTGGGAAATCACCTCGAAATCAAGCATGGGTATAGGAGGTCAAGATTTGGTGAGCAGTCATATTTTTTACCGGCAGCAGGAATTACTTGACATTATATCATTTGTCGTAAAACATGACTGAAATTAATCCTTTTGATTGAAAATCTAAAGGAGGCGCGTATGGAGACCGATGTCTTAACTTCAGAACAAAATCGGAAATGGAATAAAAATGGATATCTTGTACTGAGGAACGTTCTGTCCCAACAGGAAATCAAGAACTTAACAACGGTGGTTGATCAAATGTACCAGGAGTATCTTCAACAATCCGAGGTTAAACCGAATGCTGAATTTGACAGAAGGAACGTCATGGAAGAAAACGATGTTTTTATCCCGTTGATGGATCATCCCGTGACATTCCCAATTGTATTAGAGCTAATGGATCCTTATATATTGCTAGGTATGTCCGAGGTCATTGTTCGCCCACCTAACCCAGAATCAAGTGGGATTTTACACACAGATGGCGGCCAAGCAATGCGGCAAATAAGAGTTAGCCAAAGCAGTTTGCCGTTACAGATTAAAATCCAGTATTTTCTCACAGACCTTGAGGAAGAAGATAAAGGGAATTTTACGATTGTTCCGGGCAGTCACAATCGCCCATTTCCAGAAGGAGGATTCAAAGATGGGCCATACATTCCAGAAGCCATTCAGCTGCGTGTACGCGCAGGCGATGCCGTTGTTTTTCCTCACGCATTATGGCACGGTTTCGTTGCCAACAAGTCAATAAACTCGCGTAAAACGCTAGTTTACTGTTATGTTCATCAATGCCTTCGTGCTTTCGATTATTGTGATGTTTCGGATGAGCTTATGGGACGCTGTACGCCAAGACAACAACGGTTGATTGGTGATATCGGAAAATGGCAGCCAGGTTCTTATTTCTATTCGCCGCCGGATCAGGTACAGATGATAGAAGGCGTTACAGATGAATAAGCTCATGATTTAGAAAGATTTGATTTTTCCCCACGTCAAACCAAGCTTATTTTCAGGTTCTACTGAAAATGGACGATAACCGTTTTGGAATTCCTCTTTAATTGCATCCTCGGATAAGGCAACATCCAATATACGGGCTTCATCAAGTAACCCAGTGAAAAAATTGTTCCCCCAAGTCCCAATAAAGACAGACCCTTCAGAGGTTCTGGCTGCTTTGGCTAGAGGTGCTTTGTCAGCTTGTTCTCCGTCGATATAACACTTTACTGCTTTCCCGTCATACGTACCGACAAGAAAGTGCCAATCATCGTTTTCCCAATCACCGTTTTTGCTGACCCATTTCACTGTATCATTAGGTTCAACTAGATACATAGATACTGATTTGCTGCCACCTGTTAGATAGATTCCCCATTCGTAGTTTCTGCCACCACCAAGATGTACCTTATAAATCAAAAACCGTCCTTTTTGTGGTAACTTAGTTCTGAACCATATCTGAAGTGTTATCTCTTTTGACATATTAAGACTCTTCGAGTGCGGTACTTCGATCTTTGATGCGCCATCAAATTCCATAGCACCGCCAAATTTACCAACCTTTGTCCATTTTGATTTACCTATAATTTTCCCGTGGTTACTGTATTCTGATTGATCTTGGACAACGTCTTTGATAGGTGGTTGGTCAAACGACATATATAGAACAATATTATCAGGCTGATATGCTATTGCTTTGGTTAAGCAACCTAAGACTCCAATTAAAACAAGAAATACTGTATTTCGCATTTTGTAACTCCTTGATTATAGCTTGGTACATTATCCTTATAATATCTGCATTTCTGCTGGTGTGTTAGTATCAGTTGAGATATCAGTGAAGGCGATAGATAAAGTGAAAGCCGTTTCATCATAGGCGTCCAGCCAATGTGGCGCTTTACATGGGCTCCATATTGCGTTACCTGGTTCCAATTCATATATCAATATGTCATCTTCAGATAATCCGGTTGGTCTTACCATAGCCTGGTGTTTTTGTTCTAGCACATCATCCGAACACCAGTATTCGGGGGATTTTAGGCTATAAAACCTTTTTCGCCCGTGTAACTGCACGATCAACACACTTGAAGGATCCCAATGATAGTTTGTTGAACAGTTTGGTCCACTTAAAAATAATATCGGATAGACTTTCTGCCACCTTAATCCGTGGCTTTTCCATAATTGCGTCAAAGGCAAGTATACTTGTTGTATAACTTCAACCAAGGCGCCATCTGATTCTCTCATTGGGCCTAAATCAAATAATGAAAGATGGATTGGAGTTTTTAGCGATTCTGCTAATGGTAAGGTTCTGAAGTCGGTATCTGGTTCTTGAAGGGTCAAAGAAATCCGATCTCCCCGTTCCCCTTTGGTTATCCTTGTTTTTGGGTCATTTCGTGCTTGTTCAATGACCTGACATGGATCCGGTTTAGGAACTGTGTACGGAAATACCTCGCCGTTTACAAGGTGCGCAATTGAATTCGGTAATACTTTACGAAACTGATCGAAGGTGGTTATCACACTGTTATCTATCCCCCTAATCGGGCCTCTGTCGTTTCCCTGTTTCGTAGTCAATTTCAACCAGTAATTCTAGGACTTCTTCAAGCGGAAGATTAGAATCATCCTCTACTCGTTGGATGTACTCGCGAGTTTTTCGATTAAAAACGCTATAAAAATCCCTTACGTCTGAATCTGGATGGTCTCTCCACAGACGGGTGGTAATAATTGAATCTTCGCTTAGGTAAGGTTGATGTTGATGTCCATAATAAACCTGAACAGATTTTCTTTCCTGATTAGTTTTTCGTGTAGTTGCTGTGTGTAAAACGGATACATTGAATAGTATGGCTGTGCCGGATTCGCCATACAAGTCCTGTATCCCTCCATGTTCAAGCTGTGCCTCGGTATCTAAAACATCCTGGTCTATGGATTCAGGAGATATGGAGAAGCAGTGTGTTGTTTCATCAACATCAGCTAAATACACCATCAGTTGAATATAGTCCATTCGAAGCGGATGGTCTAATAAATGGGCGCGATCACGATGCCAACCCCGATGAAGTTCTCCTTCGTACGGTTCCATATGACGAATACAAATCTCTGAAAAGCAGGTCTTACCTCCCATTAATTCAGATATTGGTTCCATCACTTTTGGATGCCTTAGAAGGTCATCAAATTCAGGAGAAGTTGCAAGAGCATCACAATTAATTGACTGATGATGACCAAATTCATACCAATGGTATCCGGTCTTTTCTCGGTCACGATCAAATACTTTTACAAAGGTTTCTGTTTCGTTTTTATCTAGAATTTTACCCAAAGGTAAGTAACCATTTTTCTCAAAAAATTGGTAATCCTCTTTCTTCACTCAATTACCTCAATGTATATTTTTACTGTATAAAACCTAACGTTGACCTAATAAATGAAGCATGATACGTTAATCTTTTTTCCACTTTAGCATGCTTAACAATCTTAATTCAAATTAAAAAGGGGGAGAGGTAGGATGAAAACTGAACGGCTCCAAAGAAAGAATATAGATTTAGCGATATCTTTCTTAAACAACACTTATGTGAACACAGAAGGGTTTGAGGAGGTAAATACAGAGGATATCGAAGAATCGAAAGAGGCGATTGCATTTACTGGGTGGATAGGTAGTGAGTTGATCAGTATTGTTCATGGTAAAATGCTGGATTCAAGTAATGGAAGCATTGATTGGGCTTGTGTTAAAAGAGGTTTTAGAGGTGAATGTTACAGTGTGGAGCCAATGAAGGCTTGTATTATTGAGCTAAAGGAAAACGGTGCTAATAGAATCCATGTTTCTCGTTGGTTAGATTCCCCTTATCGGCGAGTGTTGGGTTTTTTCGAGTCGTTCGGGATAAATGTAGAACATGGACAACTAACTTTGTGTTTGGATATGGATCAATGCAAAGATGGAGTGCAACCAATTAAACCGGAGTATAAGTTACGCTCCTTTAGGGAAGGTGATGATCAAACTTGGGCAAAGGTAAAAAACGGAATTTTCGGCAGTTCATCCACTGCATCGGATTTCTGGGCTCAAGAATTTCTGGGTGTTGACATGGATTCAGATTTTGACCCACGAGGTTTTTTATTTGCCGAACATAAAGGTGTCCCTATCGGAATTTGTGCTGGGATAGTTTTGCATAACAGAAAAAAAATTGGTGGATCTTATATCGGTGGTATTGGTTGGACAGGTGTTTTAGAAGAGCATAGGGGGAAAGGATTAGGCCGGGCGCTAATGATGGAATCGTTAAATTATCTTGCTGAAAAAGAAGTTCTCATAACGGAAGTAGGCACTTAATTTGTACGAAAGTATTGGTTTTCGTATAGAAGTTTCTTCGTTTGACCTGTTTTTGTAAGGATGATTACTAACTACACACAATTAGCATACTCCTGCCCGCGGACAAGTGGGAAATCTGGCTTGTTTTTTATATCCCCCAACCATTGAGAGTCTGACCGCATGTAACTGGTTACCAATCCACGCCGACGGTGAGGGGTTTTGTTTTCGGCACTTCCGTGTACTGTCAAGCTATGATGAAAACTGCATCCACCTGCCTCAAGTATCACTGGGGTTGCTTTTGATGTATCTACACCTTGGGCATGTAAGAAATCCCTTCGATCATGAGTCCAAAGGCCTTTTTTATAGCTACCGGATAACATTTGGACACAACCGTTTTCTTCTGTGGCATCATCCAGAGCTGTCCAGCAACTAACTAGCGCAGGAGGGCTAATCGATGTCCAATAAGCAGAATCTTGGTGCCAAGAGACAATAGAACCATGAAAAGCAGGTTTCATTAGCGCTTGGGTATGAAAAAGCTTGATATCCTCTGTACCAATAAGTTCAGAAACAATATCCAAAATATTGGGGTTGTTAGCATGCTTAAAAATTATATCATCATGAAGATGAGGGTCCACAATTTGCCAAACTTTATCACGTTGCCTAATATCTTGGAGCTCTCCTTTTTTAACGGCAGCTTCCAAGCGTATCCCGATTTTATCTGAATTGCAGTGTTCCCCTGAGGCAAGCGCATCAATACTTTGCTGTAAGCTTTCCAGTTCCGGTGCTGATAAGATAGAACCATATATCAAGAAACCATCGCGCTCATAGTTTGTTTTTTGAGTGTCTTTCAGAACCATTTAAATTTCCTTACCAAACATAGAAGAAGTTTAAAGTTTAAATACAAACCTGAGTTGACAGCTAAATGCTATCCGTAATAAGATTATTTTATCCTAGCACCTTATGACAAGAAAATCAATCTCAACCGGTTATATAGAATCCGGTAAAACAAATAAGGAAAAATGGTAAATGAAATGACTCCAAAAATCGAAAAGATTTTTCGTTCTCCATATTCAGTACCTAATGGCTTACAGGTAACAGATGAAGGGGTTTGGGTTGTTGATCAAATCACTGATAGAGTTGCTTTAGTTGAACTTACCCAATCTTCTGATTATGGGGTAACAAAACTTATTAGGGATGTACCAACTGAGTCTTCAAATACCAGTGGGTTATCGTATGGTGAAGATGCTCTCTGGTTAGCTGCTAATGGGTCAGGTAAGATGTGGCGACAAATAAGATCTACCGATGCAAATGAAGGGGAAGTATTAAAGGTAGACCCTCAGACGGGAAAAACTTTACAGAGGTACAATATCCCTGATGGCGGTGGTACTCACGGCTTAGAATATGACAATTACGAATCCGGTTACCTTTGGGTTGAAACTTTGAAGAATAAAGCCTTGCATAAGGTTCGTATCAGTGACTGGTCAGTACAGAATACTATCCCCTTACCTTATGATCGTGCTCACGGAGTGGTTCGGGTAAAAGATGGGATATGGGTTGTGCATACTTCTGACAGGTTGATAGTCAAACTTGATGTCGAAGATGGCGGGAAATTGGATGAAATTCACGTTTCGGATGAGTATCCAGAGCCTCACGGGCTTTCTCTTTCAGGAGATGGTTTGCTGTACTGCGATGCGACTTCCGGATGGATAGTGAAAATAACGTTTTAGTTAAAATTTATCACGGATGGATATCATGAGTAACAGTCTTATTGCAGATTTAATTAAACTTGTTGATACTAATCAGCTACGTCAGAATCTATTTAGTTTGTCTAAAGCCCCCTTACCTTACCGAAAACTTAATTTTACTGTACCAGGGAGCAGTAAAAACACTTTGTACCAAACTGATGATTTTATTCAGAAAAAACTGGAATCATGGGGGTATTTGGTGCAGAAAGAAGGTGTGAAAGTACGCGCTTTCAGCTGTGATATCTCCAAACCTAAAGCGCACCAGTATTCTTCACCTGCCGAGGATTCCCCTTGGTTAACTGCATACAATTTGTCTGCAAAGAAAACAGGGCTGGTTTACCCGGAGGAAATAATTCTCTTCCTATCCCATAAGGATTCGCAAAGTTGGGTGGACTCGCCGGGAGCTTACGACAATTGTTCAGGCACTGTTTCCACTATGGAGATTGCTCGTGTTTTGAAGGATTATCCCGCTCAACGTTCTTTTTGGTTCTTATTCTGTAACGAGGAACATACACCGTGGACAAGTGTATCGGTTGCAGAAAATGCAAAGTTTCGCAATGATAACCTGGTTGCTATTTTTAATTTGGATTCGATGGGAGGTAAATCGCAAGCAGAGATCAATGCTGGCCTAAAAACTAATGTTACTTTGTTTACAGAACCACAAGGAGAACGATTTGCAGATTTGATGGGTGAAGTTAACAGGGTTTATAGTATTGGACTAAATCAGCGAAAACATAAACGAGAAACCCCTGGTGATGACGATGGTTCATTCATCAAAGCAGGATTTCCAATAGCAATAATGAATGTCGGGTCTTTTCCTTATGCAGATCCAAATTACCATTTGGAGACTGACATACCAGAATTGGTTGATGTTCAGAACTTGTGGATGTCAACCCAAGCCAGCTTGGCGGCTGGATTGAGTGTTGATCTGGGAGAGATGTGATGATGATCTTAAAGTTCAATTACTGTGAACAGCAGAGTTGTTTTGGAAACACGAAAAATTATCCATATTGATCTGGATGCCTTTTACACTTCGGTTGAACAACGAGATAATCCAAAATTCAGGGATCTGCCAGTAGTCGTGGGAGGGCGTCCTGAGTCTCGAGGTGTAGTTGCAGCAGCTAGTTATCAAGCCCGCCGGTTTGGGATTCATAGTGCTATGCCAATGAAAACAGCTCTTCGTCTTTGCCCTCAGCTGGTTATTCTTCCCCAACGAATGGAAGTTTATCGTAATCTTTCAGCTCAAATCCATAAAATCTTCTTGCAGTACACCCACTTGGTTGAACCGGTAGCTTTAGATGAGTGTTACTTAGATGTCACGCACAATTTAAAGGGCATCTCAACTGCCACTCAAACGGCTGTGACCATCAAGCAACAAATACAGCAACAAATGCAATTGACGGCTTCCGCGGGAGTGGCTAGTAACAAATTCTTGGCTAAGATTGCTTCCGATATGGATAAGCCAGATGGTTTAACTGTTATCAAACCACATCAAGTGGATGCTTTCTTACAAAATCTTCCGGTTAGTAAGATGTGGGGAGTGGGTCCGGTAACCAATAACCAGCTACAACAGATGCAGATCCTGACTATTGGACAACTACGGCAATTGTCATTGGCTGAATTGAGCCGGCGATGGGGGCGACTAGGAGTCCGATTCTACCAATTAGCCCGAGGTCAGGATGACCAATCAGTAGACCCATCGGATGATAGAAAGTCAGTGAGTCGGGAGACCACCTTTGCCGAAGACCTGTTTTCACTATCACGGATGGAACAGGAATTAGCTGACTTGAGTGCCGAAGTGGCCGAGGTGCTTCGGCGAGAAGAGTTAAAGGGGAAACGTGTTACACTGAAAGTACGTTATCCTGATTTTAAGACCCAAACACGGAGTCAAAGTTATGTTAGTCGTTGGTTAGAAGAGGATCAAATTAGGAAGACTAGCTGGGAATTATTACAACAAACAGTAGCCCTAGAAAAAGGAGTCAGGTTATTAGGTGTAGGTGTATCTAATTGGTGGCAGGAGAATTCATTGCAATTACGTTTATTTGACTGATCCAGTGCAGGATGAGATTATGAACTAACTGGCAGGTTGCTTACCGTGCATGCCAAGGGCCAGCATAGGAACGGCCGAATGGTAACCCGAATGGTTCTTCAAATGGTCTAAAAGGGACCATTTCGGCGATTTCTCTCAAGGATTCAAGGATGTCTGGTGTCAGGGGGCCAGCGTTAGCAGATTTAACATTTTTTTCTACTTCCTCTACTGACCTCGCACCCATGAGCACTGTTGAAATGTCAGGATTAGACAACACCATACGTAGAGAGGCTTCCGGTAGTGAGAGTTCGATGTCGTCTAAGAAGTCATAAAGCTTTTTGAATTGTCTCTGTCGTTGTGGGCTCAGCCACCAAGCACCTGTGTCGATTTCTGGGTGACGGCGAGATAATGCTCCTTGCTGAAGAGGTGAGCCAATAATTATGCCCATGTTTTGCTTTTTGGCTTCAGGTATTATGGCGATTGATGCTTCGCGCCAAAGTAAACTGTAGTTGAAAGCTGTTAGAACCACATCATAGTTACCAGTAGCCATGATGTGAGGTAGCTGATACGCTGTTGTTCCTCCTAATCCGGTAAAACGAATGATTTTTTCAGATTTAAGTTGATCTAAAAGATCACATACAGGGCCATGGAAGTTATCATAGTCTTCCCACCAGTCATACTGCCCAGGTCTATCTGGCTCGTGAACCATCAGAATATCAATGGTATTTAGCTTAAGTAGACGGAGACTTTCTTCTACTGATCTTCGGAGTAGGTCTTTGTTCTTCGGGGAAAAGGGTTGTGGCCTCCCCCCGATTTTTGTGGAAAGGTAGTATGGATGTTTTGTTCCTTCTAGTGCATGGCCAAGAACTTCTTCACTATCAGCATAACTGGGGGCAGTATCCACATAATTCACGCCCAGTTCCAAGGCTCGTTTTACTGCTTCAGAAGAATGTTCTCGGTTGCTTTCACCGATTTTTGATACGAACAACCCTCCCATTCCTAACACACTAACTTTAAGTCCTGTTTTTCCAAGTATCCGTTTTTCCATCATCTTCCTTTTTTGGGTGTAAACATCTAGAGAGTTTCAATGGATTCAACATAATCAACCTGCTATATATTTAGATAAATCGCGTAAGGCAATTACGGTAAACTTGTGTTCATGCAAGAAATCCATGTACGTATTGAAATCGTCTGGAGTTGTATTCACCCATGAGTGCTCCAAAGCAGGGACTCCGTGAAATGTTAATACTGCTATTTTGCCATCCTTAGCTTGCTCGATAGCCCACACGAAATCATCAAAATCCCAGTTTGGACCAGAAGCACCAGTAGTAGGTATTAGCAGTCGGTGATGGATCTCAGGATCATAAGCGGGGCCACGGCCTCCTTCACCCACATAAGGAAATTCAGGGGAAACTCCGCGTCGTGCAAAACGCATTCCTTTCTTTTTTGTCAGTACCTCCAGTGCTTTTGGGCCATGATTGTATCCAGGATAACAGAAGGTTTCCGGGGTGGGAATGTTATATTGTTGACAACGTGTATCGATATATTCCAAGTCGGCGAGGAATTCTTCCTGCGTTTGGTTGTTTACATTTTTGTGATATCTTGTGTGATTACCTATTTCAAACCCGAACTGATTCAGTTGTTGTACTTCTTCCCAAGTTAAATAGTGTTGCTTGTTCGTCAGAAAATTAAGCCCTTCAGTAATATAGAATGTCGCACCAAACCCGTGTTGTTTCAGTAATGGTGCGACGTAAGTAAAATCAGATTTATTACCGTCATCGAATGTTAAAACAACCAACCTGTTGGGTATAGGAAGTAATGACATTTGTTTCTCCTGTTATTCATTGTTTTTTTGATCGTTGGTTATATGTCTATCATATAGTTGTCGACAGTTCATAATCGGTACATTGTTGTCTTTAGCCATTTCAATCAACCATTCAATATGCTTTAACTCTGGGTCAAAACGATAAACCGACCAAGGATGCATAGCAGGGCCATAGACCAAATTATTGTCAATCGCGTATTGGAACTCCTTCCTTCGTACCTGAAACCCTTCTTCTAAAGTTTCTGGTAATTTTGCCAAGATAGTCCCATCAACAAAACCGGGGCTGGGTTGCCAACCGTCACTTTGTCTGCCCGTGTTGAAGAGGAGGTTGCAGTGCCAGCCAGTTGCTGGTATCTCAAGCAAGTCCGGAAAACCATCTTGAGTGTGCCAATAAGGCTGGGTAAAAAGAGCTGGCATGGGTTGATCTGGTGGCCCTATGCCGTCGGTGCGAACAAATCGATGGCCATGCTCCCTTAGAATTCTAAGTTGTTCTGGATATCCTCGCAAGCCTTTATAAAACCCACCAGGTGCACAAAAACCAAGTGGTTCTTTGTCGAAATGTTTTAGGATCAGTTTGGATGTTTTTATCAGCTCATTTTTAAATTTATTTTTTGTCTCGGAGTGAGCACTTAAGATTTCCATATGGCTGTAAGTGTGAGAACCAATGTCAAATAGGAAATTATCATTCAGTAAGTTTGAAAGATCCTGACCAGCTCTTTCAATTACCTTACCCACAATAAAGAAAGTTGCTGGAACTTTATGCTTTTTAAGGAGCTGAGTTATTTGCGTAATACTCGCCAGTGTTTCTTCCAGCCAGATGTTCCAGTTAGAATCGGATTCTATGTTTGGGTTGAGTGCATAAGCACTTTCGACGTCAAACGTAAGAATAAACATTCGTCCTCTTTCGTGTATTTGTGTCTTGAATTTATGGAAGTTTTTGGGGGGAAGTTTATTATAAAGATATATGGTAAAAAGCGCAAATTTATAATATCAACCTCAGTACTGAAAATAAAATAGCAGAAAAAGGGGCGTTTCATATTTGTGATGCTGCAGATTTAGACTCGCCGAGGTAAAGAGGTTCTGGTTGGGAGGACATAGGTGTTATAATATTTTTAGCTCGTTTAGAAGAACAACCACGAAGAATGTACTTAGTAACCGATCATGGTAAAGATCAAAATTGGCGAGGATCACTTTGGTCTGTTATTCAGGAGGGAGTAAATGGAATCCCAAGCACTAATTTGTGATAATAATCAGCGATTTACAATGGAAACAGTTCAACTTAATAGGGTAGAACCTAAGCAGATTGGAATTAGGACCCATTATACTGGAGTTAGTATTGGTACAGAGTTTGCGCTGATTCGCGGAAAGATATCTCAAGGAGCATATCCTTTGTGTACTGGGTATATGGGCAGTGGTATTGTGGAATCTGTTGGTACTGAGATTGACAATTTTAAAATTGGGGATCGAGTGTATTTTCGTGGTAACGCATATATGCAAATGAAGGATGGGACGCATGTTAGTTGTGTTTCAGGTGCCCATTGTTCCCATATTGTTCTCAATCCTAATACTACTCATGGGGCAGAACACCTACCTGACGGAGCATCTATGGAAACAACATCAATGTTTGTCATGCCAGCTGTTGCACTGTATGGTGTAGATATGGCAAATCCAAGAATGGGACAAACGGTGGTAGTACATGGAACAGGACTGATTGGTTTAGGTGTTGTGGCTACATGCTCAAATCGCGGTTGCACAGTTGTTGCTGTTGATCTTTCACCTAAACGTTTAGAGGTTGCTCGGAAAATGGGAGCTGACTACTTGATTTGTGCTAAGGATCAAGATGTGGAAACTGAAGTTATGAATATTATTTCTGGTGGGGCTGATTGTGTCTTTGAGTGTACTGGTTCACCTGATTGTATTGATTTGTCTATCAGGCTTTGCCGGCGGTTTGGTAGTTTCGTCTGGCAAGGTCATTATGGAAGTAAACCAATTGAGATGGACTTTTCTTCGCCACATGGTCGAAGGTTGCAAATGTTTTTTCCTTGTGATGATGGTTGGCAACCGTGCCGTCGTGCAGTGATAAAGAACATCGCTATGGGGACACTTCAGTGGGAACAGTGTATCAGTCATCGAATATCTTGGAAGGATAGTCCAGATATGTTTGATGAAATTAACCGTAGTGCTAATACCGACATTGTTGGAGTGGTAATTGACTGGAAAAACTAATGGATAGTATCGTTTAGGGGGAATGTTTTGAGTAGGATATTGATCACGGGGGCGAGTGGCTTTATCGGTAAAAGTCTGAGTCTAAGTTTAGCCGAAGACCATCAGGTTATATGTATGAGCCGAAAAGATCCTGGATTAAAATTACCTTGGATAAAGGGAACTTTTGCTTCGTTTGAGGACTTAGCCCAGGTTGACAATTACCAGATTGATATACTTGTTCATTTGGGCGCTGTAACTGGTGGAGTAACGGAACGTGAATGCATTCTGGTTAACGTTGAAGGAACCCGATGTTTGTTGCGGTATTTAATGAACCGAGGTTGTAAGAAGTATGTTTTAGCTAGTTCCATTGCCGCTGTTGGGTTTCAAGATAGAAAGTTCCGACCTGTCCATTTACCCATTACTGATGACCATCCTTGCTTGGATCGAAGCGGTTATGGTATCTCCAAGTATTTTATGGAAGAAATTAGTAAATACTGTTATCGGCAGAACGAAGATATGGATATTATTAATTTGCGACTATCGAGTGTGTGTGCTGATGACAATATACCACCGTTGAAAGAGATCAGTCCTTTAACCCAATGGAGTCTTGGTGGTATTACGATTATGAACTTAACTGACGCTATTCGGGCATTCACTATGTCGGTAGAGAATCCTTATAAACCGGGGGTTAGGATAATGAATGCGACTGGTCCTAAAGCTTGGACTTCTGTACCTGTAGCAGAAATTTTAAGAAATTGGTGGGGAGATGATGTTGATTTGTCTTATTTCGAGCAACTAGGAAATGAATATCATTCAGTGTATGACGTGAGTCGCATTCAACAGGAAATTGGGTTTATTGCTTTACATACACCCGAAATAATTACATCTTCATGAGTTTTTAGATTTTCGCTGAAACTTGTTAATGATATCAACATACACCATATATGAGCATGGAACTAAAAAAAGAATTAATGGTGTCGCAAAGACTAGCCCGTAGCCTAGCGACAGAGCCATTGGTGCCATAAACGGGTCGGTACCTCCTAGGCCATAAACAGTAGGAGTGACACCTGCAACCGTCGTCAGTGTTGTCATTATAATAGCTCTAAACCTATTAGCACTTCCCTGTGCTACTAACTTAATTTGGTCTGCCTGAGGTGAAGCCAGTCTCAATTCGTTTAAATGGTCAACCATTACTAGGGAATCGTTGACAACCACACCTGCCAGACCAATTACCCCCAACATACCAGTGAAACTGAGAGGAGTTCCGTGTAGTAGATAGGCAATGATTACTCCCAGAATGCTGAATGGGATTGCACTGATTACCAAAAATGGTTGGAGAAACGATCTGAAGAGAAGAATCAATAAACAATAGATGCCTACAACAGCAATAATCATGGTAATTGCTAAACTCTGGAGTGATTGGTTGGTTTCCTCTGCTTCTCCACCAATGAGAAGTTGCATGCCTGGCCAGTTTGATTTTATGTCAAACTGATTTATAACCTGATTGGTAGCTTCCAGTGGGGTGACAGTGTTTAAGTCTACATCAGCAGTTATAATTACAGCTCGATTCCCATTGTAATGATAGTAATCTGGTGTCCCCTCCGCCGGAATGAATTCAACAACCGTTCCAAGTTTGATCAAATCGCCACGAGCATTGGGGATTAGTAGATTGCGGACGGTATTCAAATTCTCAATTGCTTTGCTTTCGCAACTTACTCTGAAATCGACTTCTTCATCTTCATACCTGACTTTTGTGACAATCTCACCAGTGTAAGCTGTTCTTAAGTTCAAGGCGATATCAGTTGCATTTAAACCCAACCGAGCAAGAGCTTGGTGATCGATGACAGCTCGAACCTGTTTTTTCTCTGATAAATCATTTCGTTCAATGTCCCTCACACCTTTGATTTGTTCTAAATAAGCAACAATAGCGTTTGAAAGCGACATCCGCATTGTGT
>Ga0066843_10000316_pt1 | contig 15479 bp, 8 predicted proteins | sample ETNtaG_15_FD_66663 | JGI IMG/M metagenome (GOLD analysis project Ga0066843, IMG submission 66663) | Marine microbial and viral communities from oxygen minimum zone, Eastern Pacific Ocean - ETNP201302PF89A | ecosystem: Environmental > Aquatic > Marine > Oceanic | place: Pacific Ocean: Eastern... | reverse complement strand
TACGGTAACACCAAAGAGACCCATTTGCCCCATTTCCTGAATTATATCATCAGGAATCAACTGGTGATTTCGCTCCCAGTCAAGATAATTAGGTTCTATTCTTTCTTCCGCAAAGTCACATACTGCCTTGTAGAAAGTCATTGAATCCGATGATATCAATCTTTCCAGATAATGGTCTAAACGACGTTCCATGGACTTGTCACAAAGATATCTGTTAAAGTGGTTATCGTGACCTTCCTATTGCCCCACGTGGAGGCTCGGGCTCATAATCTGCCTGAAGTTCAGGTGGCCATTCCCTAGGACTATCATCCACGCCCTGAAGAATTATGTACCCGATTATCATCAATACAAAGAGGAAGGCAATCGCTGCTGGTCTGCCAAGACCAAGTTCATCCACTATTATCCCCCATGACAAAGGACCTATGATAGTGGCAAAGCGACCAACCATACTGTACAGTCCGTAGAACTGACCTATGTAGCGAGGAGGGGTCAGAACCAGCATGTATGGTCTATCAGCACACCAAGTACCACCTAGCGCTATCCCTGCCAAGAAAGGCGCAAGCCAGATCAACCACGTTGGCAAACCCAACCAAACCGTAGAAATAAGTAATGAAAATGTGGCAAACCAGACCCATAGGACCAAATTCAATGTGGTTTTAGGTCCAATTATATCAACCAAATATCCCCATAATAATCCACTAACTATTGAACTAAGAATTCCGATTAGGGTATAGACCACGATGTCAGCAGTGGTCATGCCAAATTCCTTACTGACATATATTGCGGCAAATGTTATGGAAGTATTAGCTGCATCAGTATAGAAAACACGACCAACAAGGAATCTGGAAAGTCCGGGGAATTGGTCAAGCATTCCTAATGTTTCTTTCAACTGTCTGAAAGTCCCTGAAACTGCAGTCTGGATCGAGCCCTCTCTGAATAGAGGGGTTGTGGGTGTGGAGATAAAACCAAAAAGACAGAACAATGCGACAAGACCGAGAAATGTACCCATGTTAGCACCAATCGGATCCCCTATTATCCAAGCATTCAGAATACATAATAATGCCATAATAATCATCAAACCGGGCCAAAAATTGTCCTTTGGGGTTTCCTTTACAAAAATGAAACAGGGAATAGCAAAAATCAGGAAAAGCATGGCTGTAGCCTGAAAGACTGTTTGGAATGGGAAACCTAGAATCTCGATTAGAAAATAACCTGCTGTAACTCCTACTAATGAGCCAATATACCCTATTCCAATACCAATACCTCCAATTCGACCACGATTACCAGGTGTAGAAATAGTAGCCAAGGTAGCGTCATAAAAAATAAGACCAGATTGATAGAAATAGTTGGCAATCACGAAGAAAACAAGGGAAACTGTCAAGACTGTAGTTTTGTCCCATCCTGACTTTTCATAACCTAACAGTGCCGTGAAGGAAACGCACAATAGGGTTGTGTAAAACAGAAAAGGCATCCGACGGCGAGATTGGTCTGAAAGAGCACCAATTATCGGAGCTGTCAGAAAGACCAAGAGCATCGAGATTGAATTTGCATATGCATAATCTGAATCCGTTCCCCCTACATCATCACTGATAACCCACAAACTAAAATAAAATGAAACGATCAGAATAGAGAATATTGTATTTCCAAGATCGTAAAAGGCCCAGGAAACAATGCTGAACATTGAAGTTTTTGTAGTTATAGGTTCTTTTGGTTTTTTCCTCTCCTCGTTGAATTCCTTGACTTTTTCTTTTAATTCTCTTGTCTTAGACAGAATTCTCTTGACCGGACTCATGTCTATTCTTGACTAACGTCTAATTCTGATAAGTTCTTTCTTATACGTTGATCCTCTTCATCAGCGTCTTTTCGCCCCGCCTCTACATCTACCCCATACAATAGAACTAGTCCAATAAGCAATAACACAGCTATACTGAAAATACCTGCACGGCTATCATACATAACGGCCATAAAGAAGTAAAGTGTTGGTCCTAGGAATGCTGCAACCTTACCAAAAAATCCAAAGAATCCAAAGAATTCAGTACTACGTGTTTCAGGTATAATTTGTCCAAAGATACTTCGGGAGAGGCCCTGTGAACCACCTAATAAGGTTCCCATCATAGTTCCCAAAAGTAAAAATTGTAGAAATACAGTCATACCCAATGGTGCCCAAATATTATCTCGGGCCCAGATAGGTATAAAGTCAATAGAACCATCGCCAAGATTAGAAGGATGATCAATCCCTACCTTATTATTTCCGTCTAAAGAACCTCCTAACACACTAACACTAAATCGAGTTTCATCTAACGATTCTATAAATGTCTCAATTTCTGAATTTGTGACACCTGTTAAATTTTTCGTGAAATTTCCCCATTCGTCATCTTTGTTATAGTCTCCGTAATTCCAGGACTGGGTCTTAGTCTCACTACTATATTCTAATGGGAGAAAATCCTCCCATTCCTCTGCCCAAGCTTGCTCATCAAACTCATTATCTTCATAATCAAGTTTTTGGGCAATCTCTGGAGTATCATAATCAACATGGACCACATAAATTTCTTCAGATTCATCCCACTCATAAAGAATGAAAAATTCATCATGCTCTTCTAATTCGAGAGGAGCAAAAGCAAGTGCAGCGAAACATAAGACTACCCAACCAAAAATAGAAAAAGTAAGAGCTTTCTTAGTTCCAATAGTGTTAGCTAATTTAGTAAACGCTACTGCTGAAGGTGCTGCAACAAATTGTATTGCTAGAATTGTAATTATCAATTCCGTAGTTGTAACACCAAGAACAGTTGTCCCAAAAACTCCTCCTAAGGCTGTAACTGTATTTATGCCATCTATGAAAAAGAAATAAGCAAGCATATACAAAAATAAATTTGGGAATTTCTTCATGTCTCTTAATGTCTGTGCTACCTCACTTACTGCAAATTTCGCCGCTTTTCTAAATTTTAACTTTTCCATTTCATTTTCTATAGGTGGTTCAGGAACCCACATAAAAGTCAAAAGTGCAAAGCCATACCACCAAATTCCTGCTGTAGCCATACAGAAGGGTATTATTGATGCGCCAAGGGTCAAAAATAATCCCATATGGATTAAAAGAAGAATACCTCCACCAAGATAACCATAGGCAAATGCTCTATTAGAGATATCATCCATTTCATCTTCTTTACCTAAATGAGGCAAAAGAGAATTGTAAAAGACTCCAGCTCCATTTAGTCCAATATTAGCTAAAAGGAACATTACCATCAACCAGATCCAAGAAGCATTTCCAAAAAATGTTGCAAAAGCTAAAAGGAAGGTTGCCCCAGCACCGATATAAGTCATGATTTTCAACCATTTAATCTTTATCAGACGCCTATCGGCTATAACTCCAAAGGGAGGACTAACTACTGCAACAATTAGTGTAGCAATAGCCACGGATAAGGACCATACAGCATCTCCTGTCATGGTTATTGATCCTAGAGTTGTAGTTAGACCATTGGCTTCAAGAAACAAATACGCATACCAACCCGGAAGCAAAGCTACAGTAACACTGGTCTCAAAAGCAGATTTTCCCCAATCATAGAATCCATAACCACTAATCGCTTTCTCTTTATCATCAGAAAGATTTTCCAATTTAGAACTCAAGCTGAACAATTTAGCAATTGGGTCCATATACTTGACTAAAGAGACCCGGTTAAAAGTAAATAACCTCTATGTTTCTGTAAAAAAAACAGTAACTGTAATTAATTATTCGTTCCATTCCAAAGCTTTGTTCAAAAAGTTTTGAAACAATTCAGAACCATATTCAGTATGTTCAACTTCCGGATGATACTGAACGCCTGCATAAGGCAGGCTCTCATGTTGAATCACTTGAATCTGACAAGCATCGGAAGAGGCCATTAACCTGAATCCTTGAGGCATCTCATGGACCTCATCATTATGTGATTCCCAAACATTAAATTCATCAGGAAACTTATCCAGAATCCACCCCTTATCAATTAATGTAACCAAAGAAGATCCAAATTCGGGTATTACTGCCGGACCTGCTTTTCCTCCAAAATGATTAGCCATGTACTGATGGCCTACACAGATTCCCAAAATAGGCCACTTTTCAGTATCAATGTACTCTGAAGTCAATCCCAAAGCCTCGGATTCAGTCTCAATCCTAGGGGCACCACCCGATAAAACAAGGGCTTTGAAGCGTTCCAACTCTGCTATAGGTGTTACATTAGAAACAATTTCGGCTCTGCATCCCAAATAATTGAGGACTCGATACTCCTTATGGGTCCACTGACCTCCATTGTCAACAACGGCTATTGGGAAATTGTCATATGACATTAATCTGAGCTTGGCACTTGGTTGTTAAGTCTTTCTAATCTACTATTTCTTTCTGAAGCAAATTTCTGAATGGCCTCTAGAACCCAACGAGGGCTAAGATGAGACTCATCGATAATCTCATCAAGACTGCCTCCTGTCCTCCAGTTATCATCCCAATCAGGAGATACTGAATATTCTGAAACTATACGGTTTGAAATCCAGTTGTGCATTATTCGAAGACCCGTATTCGTAACTATCATAGAATCTGACCATTCTGTCTCGGATATAATTGAATCCTTGTAAACCTGATCCTGTCTCCGGAATAATTCCCAAGAAACTGCGGAAACAATCTTCACGTTATGCTCAGAACCAATCTGTTCCAATATTGAGACCACGGTATTGGTCGAACTTGTTCCTCTGACAATCACCACACCTTCTTTAGGACGATTATCATAATCCCTAATCAGATAGGCTCCCTTGGAAGCCTCGAAATGGCTTGCAATGCCCAGTTTCTCCCGATCCGGAACTTCAATGGCTGGCCTTGTCAGATGAAGTGCAACAATCGGTACATCAGTAGAGAAAGCCGCTGCCAATGCGGGTGCTACATCATTGTGCTCCCAAGGATGCAAATTGATGATGTGGCCCGTCGGGAATAATTGTGTAACACCTGGTGCAAAAATGCCAAAATGGGTGCGACTATCCTCAGCCGTCTCAGGACCGGAATGACCTGCAATCCACAATAATCTACCAACCTTGATCTGTGAATCCTGGGCAACCTGACTGAACAATCGAATTGGACCGTATTTCAGATAACTAAAGGAACCATAGGTACTGAAAGAACCAATAAATCCATTGTATTGATCAAAAGTATCTTTATTGAAATTGACCGTCGATAAACCTGCCATCATTCCAGAATTTGTGAATTCTGTTATGCCCTGGGGCATCAATGGTGAATTCGTATTCTTCTCCTTATCATACATCCCCAGATCCTCAACATCTCCCCAACCTTTTGCAAAGCCTGAAATATTTGTAGAATCAGCCAGATCTGCAGACATTGCTACAAACAATGGTCTTCCATGGTTTTGTCGACTATGAGTATTTAACCACGAGGCGATCTTAGAGAAACCAACTCGATTGGGTATCTTGGTTCCCGGTTCAACAAACAATTCGTCCGGATAATTCTTGAAATCGAACAGGGCTTTATCGTTAAGAGGATTGGAATCCGAGATGATACAACTGTCAATCGATTCTGGTACGGAATCTCCCAGTTCCACTAGGCGATCGGCCAGATAATCGACCAGAGCCTGATTGTTGCGTAGTACCGAAAGTACTGTTTTGAAATAAATCGTTGCCTGTTCTACCTGTTCTTCTCTTGTTTCGGCTGCTGACTCTCCGAACCCATCGAAAGAAACATCATATTTGGTGGAAAAATCTTCCTTGGTCTTCCAGAACAATTCAGAATTACGTTTGTGAGGTACTCCATGTGATTTCTCGTCAAATACATGATAACCACGGCCTTTACGTGATTTAGCATATATCATCTTTGGAATATTGTTTTTGGCTTTACCGACCAATAGGTCATAATATGCAGTCGTAAAGGATTCCCAGTCCTCACAATTATCGGTACCCTCAACATGCCACCCTTTGGTCTCAAACAGTTCTTGAGGGGTTGTTTTGACTATAGAACTGAAGGGACGGCTGTCAATACCATAGTCGTTCCAATCTATGTAATAAACTATGTTTCCAAGACCTAGACCCCAAGCTGAATTCAGAGTCTCATGGGTAGCGCCTGTACTCAATCCTCCCTCACCCTCGAAAGCAAAGACCTTGACTTGATCTGTACCTGCCAATTTATGGGCCAAAGCCTCTCCGGCTGCAGGAGGAGACCCATGACCGCTAGGGCCCGTATTGAATTTGAAGAACAGGGTCTTGCCTTCCATCTCTGCATGGCCTGGTAACCCCTTGTTCTTGCGGAGCATCAAAAGATCCTCCCACGTCAGTTGAAACTCCTCACTGTTCCTGACCAGATACTTGGAATCCTGAGTCTGCTCGTATTTTATTCTGAGAGACTCATTGAGAATCGCCAACGTGGAGTAGACCATGGGATTATCATGCCCTGCTACTAGCACAAACCTGTCTGCAAAACGTTTGGAGGGATCTCTAATGTCCCATCTCATGGCACCAGACAACAGTGTTATCAGCATTCCCTGCACTTTCGAGCGAGAACCTCCTGGGTGACCACTCTGGCTAAGATTTAGGGATATGTCTATGCATTGATCAATTAAATCCTTGGTGACTTCCCAGTATTGATAATTCTGCTTTAACACTGATGGATTATCCATAACTCATTGGCAAGACCATAGACGTGTTTTTGTAGTTTCTGTTAATCTTCAACCTGACGAGCCAGATATCCCCTTGAAAAGAGGGTCTGCACTATAGCCCACATCATAAAAAAGACCAAAACCGACAATGCTTGACCATAAATCGTATTGTATTCAATCGAATTACTGAAACTATAAGGTAGGATTTCTCCCAAGAAATTGTGGAACAGAAAGGCTAGGGAAGTCAAACCAATCGTCAGGGCCAATGTAACTATCAGGGTACGAAGGAACCATTGCAAGACCATCTCATATTCCCTAGAATAATGCATTATCCTTGCCAAGCGACTGTACCGGACCTGACCATAACTCAATTCCAGATACAGCATAAAGGAAAACACAAAGCCGAGAATCGGATAAATCTGTTCATTGGTATTACCAGATAAGCCAAGGGGCATCACCAAGACCAAAAATGCTGATAACACTTGATTTCCAATACTATTGTCCCAGATTCCAACAATACCCATTGCGACAGGAAGACCAATCCAAGTCCACAAGAACAATTGCTGCGTAAATTCATAAGGCACTGGATCATACTTTCTAATGGACGCTATGAATACGAGAATGATTACCACTAAAACTGAGATCAGGGTATAATCGTATACTTTCTTGTTCATTCCCAAGAACACATACATCGTTCCAATGAATAAACCCAGCAAAATACCGGCAACGATGGAATTGTTGAGAGTGGTCAGTACATCATTACCATACATTGCGCCAACAAAACTGCTCGTTGCTCGAAAGAACAAGGATTCATCAATTGGATTTATGACATAGGCCAGACCAAGGCACAATAACAAGGAAAACGTCGCTACGGCTTGCATAAAAGCTAGACTATTGTTAGTATTCATCAACGGATCACCTTCGCTAAAGAGGCTGATAGAACTGTATCAGGATCCCAGCGCATAGCCCTTGCACCCAACGAACGGGCCTCTGAAATCTTATTATCCAATGATGCTGAAGCAGTAAAGTAGACAGTTGGAGATATTATGGCTGAATCACGATCGTAATCCAAAGTGTCGGGAGCAACAACGGTCAGCTTGAATTCTCTAGCCGTGATTTCCCTGAGTGCAACTGTACTGGTCGGATCCGTCTCGAGTGTTGAAACCACTATCACTGGAGACCTTGGTGTGAAATTGCGTAAATCTCCTAGCACAGTATGAAGGCCAAGAGAACCTGCTGGCTTGGCTTCGGCAAGAGCTGTCAGAATCCTGTAAAGATGACGCTCCCCGGTATCTGGGGAAATGACATTTACCGTTTCACCATACGTGATAAGACCAACCCTGTTACGAGTTCTTAGAAAGAAACTGACAAGAGAAGCAACGGCACGACAGGAATAATTCAATGGGTTTCTCAATACAGTTCCGGTCCCTGTTATCTCTCTGGCATCTAGAATAATCATGACATCCGAGATATCTTCTCTCTCAAACTGATTGACCATCAGCTTCCTGGTCCGTCCAAATACACGCCAATTGATGTGTTTGAAATCATCCCCCGGAAAATATTCCCGGATTCCATAGAATTCACCACTGGTCCCAATCCTTCTTAGTGGCATGGCACCTTGATACATCTTTGGAAAATCCGTGGAAAGATCAACGCCCTCCATTTGCTCAATTTGTGGTAAAACCACTAAACTGGACTTTGATTCGACATCCGCCTCATAGTAGAATAAGAAGGAAGGATTGTAAATTCTAAGACGAGGATTACCAAGACGATATTGTCCCCGGAGTCTACATTCAAGAGAATATTTGTTAACTACCAATTCATCCTTACGAAGCCGGATAATCGTGTGATTCAGGCCCTTCGTAACTTCTATCTCGGATGGTAAATTGTCATAGATCTCAAGAAAACCAACAGAACGGCCCTTGTTCTGAATAACTAGATCAATACTTACACCACTATTCTCAAATACCTGGTCATCATCGAAATCGCGTGTTATCTTGACCTCTATCGGACGAGTGTTAACCAAACTATGAATTGCTACAAATCCCAATACAGTAGTTCCTAAGAGAAATAACTGAAGATTGTTGATGAATGGAGCAAAAAGAACCAGAATAGTGCCAAAACCAACGTAAAAGACGGCCTTACGTGTCCACATATTATTCCACGGTCACGGCCGGGACTTGAACTGTCATCAATAATTCGGAGATAATCTCTTCCACTTTAACACCTCTGATACGAGCTTCAGGCTTAAGGATAACACGATGGCCTAGAACTGGGATAGCTGCTTTTTTGACATCGTCTGGTACAACGTAGTCTCTTCCGGACAAAACTGCTAATGCCCTTGAAAGTTTGAATAGGCCCAGACTTCCACGAGGACTGGAACCAACTGCAACCCTCGTATCTCTACGGGTTGATTGAACCAGCTCAACCATGTATTTCATAATCTCTTTCTTGACATATACCTCTTCAATTGATTTATGCATCTCGACAACCTTCGCAGGTGTGGCCAGTGCCTTGACTGTGAAAGAATCCTTCTTTCGGTCGGCCCGGGCCTGAAGAATCCCGACCTCGACATCCTCATCTGGATAACCAACACTCATTTTTATCAGAAAACGGTCCATCTGTGCCTCCGGAAGAGGATAGGTCCCTTCATACTCGATTGGATTCTGAGTTGCTAATACTATAAAGGGACGAGAAAGCTTGTGGGTTGTACCCTCAATCGTTATCTGCTTTTCTTGCATGGCCTCCAACAGTGCGGCCTGAGTTTTGGGAGGAGCACGATTTATCTCATCGGCTAATAGAATGTTACAAAATATAGGCCCTTTCCTGAATGTGAACTTGTTCTTCTCGGGATCATAGAAATAAGATCCGGTAATATCAGCTGGGAGCAAATCTGGTGTAAATTGAATTCTCTTGAATTCACAGCCTAAGGTATCGGCCAGTGTGTTCGACATCAAGGTCTTGGCTAGGCCAGGATAATCCTCGAATAGAATATTGCCGTTAGCTAGGACACCAGCCATAAGTATCTCAATTGTCTGTTCCTTGCCAAGAACTACATTGGATATTTCATCAGTAATTACTTTGGCTGATTTATTCGTCTTATCAATTAGTTCACCAGCCTTTGTTTTCTTTTTGTCTTCTGTCAAATTACCACGCACTCAATTTTTGGGCAATGTTCTTGAGGTCCTCTGGCCCCATTTGCTTAGGCGCACCAACAAGCACCTTAAAATCATCATCTAAGGGTATATTATAACTATTAAGCAGATCTGGGAGCATAGATATTCGTTCTTTTCGAGACTTGTCGTCAAATTCATAAATCTGATATCTTAGACGTAAACGTTCTAGAAATACTTCTTGAAGAACAAGGATACCATTGTCTAGATTATGTCCATAGGAACGGAATGGGCGTGGTTTACGAATATCAAATATATGGAACAGGCGTCTGGGTTCTGGCTGGCGCAAAGACATGGCCATTGTAAGAATAATAACTGCAACCAGAACATTGAGTCTTATGATCTGAAGTACCAATGTATCCCCAGAAAGCAAGAAGTAGAAACCTAAAGCAGCCTGAAACAAACTGGCTCCGAATGATTCCTGTGTATGCCGTGATTCATCGAAAAGGACCTCGCCATCAGTTCCAATAACCGATTCCACCAAATCTATCAGAAAAAACGAATTCTGATTCTCATTCCACATATGATTGATTCCTAAACTGGAATCCGAGATGAAAATGGCTGAACCAAGAGCTTCACCCTTCTCCGAGCGTAAATCACATTTCACACCAAGCTGAAATCCTGAAAGTGGTGCGGCCTCGTCATTGGGTGTTATGGCACCATCGTCGTCTGAGTCAATCCACGAATTCTGGGAAGTTCTCATAAAAACATTCGGGACCCAATCAATGTTTGAGGTCCAGAGATTTAGGGACTGGGAATTCAAGTCCTTGATTGCCACGGGTTCATTCAACAACACATTATACGATTTACCATCAAGATAGGCTTTGGTTTCAATAAAAGAGACATTATCCCTATAATTCTGATCCCAAAGTTGATGTTGCACAAATTCTATGGCGAACAACTGGGCAATTGTGTTACTGTAATCATAATCACCAAAAACCAAGATACTGCCTCCCCTCTCCATAAATTTCACCAGAATCTTCAACTCGAGTTCAGTATAGGGAGATTCAATACCTACTATTACCAATAAGCTTGATGAGGGATCCTCTATATCATCAAGGATTGCCGGATTGGAAAGTATAGCACTTACATTGTAGGAGGTATCCTCATTTTCCTCCAGAGCCTGCCTGAAGTAGGATATGTCATTCCAGTCATCGTCATACGCTGACAATTGTGGATCCCTTTCAACAACTATCTGAAGAATTGGGAAAAGGACAAGTGTACTCAACGTAACGGTAACAAGTAGGATTATGATGCCTGAACGGCTAGAAATTCCCATTCTACCTCGTATTCTGCTCGCTTTGCAAATCTAGACTTCCAATGACCGTGCGAAGAGAAGAAACGGCGTTGAGCTTGTGATCATCATCTAGGTCAGTAGTGGCATAATCTGCATTCTCATAGAGATCCGTTAACCTGGCCACTGAATCATGGTCCAATGACAAGGCTTCCTGAAGCGCTTTCTGGAATTCTCTCACGGTCTCAAAATGACGGCGTAGATAACCGTACCTCTGGAGGACCTTACACATCTCCTTATAGGAATGGACAATAGATTCACGATAATCCATATTCTCCTCAATCGCTAAGGCTGTTGATTCCAGAATTCTTTGAATTTCCCTGAGATGTCTCTCCCGGTACCATTTCCAGCCTAACATCAGTCCCGAAGTTCCGACCAGAACTGCACCTACTATAACCCATAAAGCATAATTTGACTCCTTAACGGGAGAACGATAGACTATCGTCTCCTGGACACTACTGCCAATATAGTACTCATCACCTGTATAGATTATTTCTACGGTCACAGGGCTGGTTGCATTACCCTGAAACACAGAATCAAAGGTAGCTGATCCATTCGAATCAGTTATCTTCAAAAGAGTCATACCATCAGGTTCAAAAGTCACCAGCAATGAAGCCCCAGAGATCGGAGTTCCATCCTGCATTACCAGAGTTATCTTACCTGAATAGGCTTGATTGTATTCTAATGAACTAGGAATCTCAATCAATATCATGGTCTCGCCCTTGATGAAAATACGGGACTCGGTTGAATTGTAAATGTAATAATCGTTACCTGCAAAGGTTGCTGTGAGATTGTGATATCCCAATTCAGTTCCAAATGGAATATTGACTGGAATACTGAACATCCCATTGCCATCAGTTACTCCATCCACTGGGAAATCTGAATCCATGACCAGTCGCACACTTAGACCTTCAATGGGCCTATCTGCCTTATCATACACGAAACCTGAAATCGGTACGGTTGAATTCAGCACGCCTTCAAACTCTGCCATCTCGATACGAGTATTATGGTAGACCTGAAGCTGCCATGTGGACGATGACGGCAAGTAGAATTCCTCTGGAGTATACTGGATAGTTATAGTATTTGGACCGGCCTCAGTATAGTGTGGAACGAGGTACTCATGGACGAACTGCCCATCACTGTTTGTTGATAATGTTTCTACATATTGTCCATGGAACAAGAAATTCAGGTTTGTGCTCAGGGGATTGCCCATATCATCAACAATCCTACCACTAAAACCAAAAGATTCCCCGACCAGAACATTAGGATCCGATTCAATCGAAATACTTGTTGATGCAACCACCATCAACGTCTGTTCCTGGGTCGCAGGAAGATAGTAATCATAACCATTGTAATCCCAGAATATGGTATAGATTCCCAAATTACGGGATGCCGAGAGTGTCATGTTCTTCTGTACAAATCCAGTGGAATCTGTAACCAGAGGATATTTGGTGTTACCGAAGGTCATGTTGACTGCCTGATTAGCCATTGGATTATCCAAGTCATCAACTAGATAAGCACTGATGAAGAACTCATGAAGACGAAGCGCCTCTATATCCTCAACTTGAAATATTGTTGCGGCCTGAACATCAGAACTTACCTCTTCGCTTGATTCCGTATACAATTCAGAACCTTCAAAGACCACTTTGACCTTGTGAAGGCCTAATTCAGTTTCCCTTTTCAGGAACAGGTCATAACTGAAGATACCTGAATCGCTAGTAGTGGTATTGCCTACAAACGAATCATCAAAGTATACCTGTAGTTCATGTCCAACCAACCCAATACCAACCACATCCCTGAGATAGCCAGATACCACGGATGTCGAATTCCTGAATCCTCCTAACCATTGCACAGTAACCTCTGTTTCCCTCATAACCAGAACTTGAACCTCGTCTGAGGAACCCCGGAGGAAATTCTGGTCATTGACTGAGGCAGTCAGGGTATGATTTCCAACAAAGGTATCATAAGGTAAAACAAAGGATCCACTAAACTCACCATTGATTGAATCTACTTTTGTCCTTGTTATATCATTCCAGAGAATAATTATCTCACGATCCAGAGGAATGCCCAGATCATTATTGATGAACCCGGAGAAAGTAATGTTCTCTCCAGCAAGGACCACATCCGAAAACTCTCTAATCTCTATCTCAGTATGTCCCCAGATAGTATAATTAGCGATAAAATTTGATGGTAAGTAATAACCAAAACCACCAAAATCAAGCTCAACCGGGATTATTCCAGAATGGTGGTCAGCATCAGAACAGGACCAATCATCTTCACAAACAAAACTGAAACTACCGTTCGAATCTCCCGTAACTCGCCTCAGGTATTCATCTTCCCAGAATACATTGACCTCTAACTCCTCTACTCCTTGTCCCCGATCATCAAAAACTGTTCCATTGAACCAGACGGACTCCCCCCTAACAATCTCAGCATCAGGAAGATAGATCAGTGTCTCGGAAACAACTGTGAAATCTACTTCAGCCGAAGCATTATCGTAATATGGAGAAGTGGTATTATCAAATAAGACCTGGACCGTCACTTTACCGAGAACATGGGCATTAGGAACTAGATAACTCTTGGAATAGGAACCACCGAATGAGGTTGTCACCATGTCGTCCAAGGAATTGTCCCCCCAGATGAATGAAAGTACCAGACCTGGAATACCAAAGGATGACCCATCACGGGCAAAGCCATCAATGGTTGTTTCCTGATCCCTGAGAACCTGCTGCTCATCAATATTCAAGAACACCTTGCGATGAAGGTAGACATTTGTAGACCCGATATCTGCCAAGTTGTAGTCCTTTTCGGAATAGCGTATCTCAATCACATGAAGGCCCACATCGATGTATGAGGCATCGGGAGTGTACTCGAAACTGAACGTACCATTGGTCAAGAAGGATTCCAGATAGGCCTCATCGAAGTGTAGGGACAAATAGCCTGAGAGTTGGGTTCCATTGTCCATTGCAAGGCTACCACTGACTGTCATACTTTCACCAGGATAGAAATGAACTTGATCAACTTGAACAAGAACCACAGTCTGTTGGAACACAATCGAAGTCTGTGACTCTACTGAACCGGAATGAAGATCATTGCCTGTGAATTCAGCTGACCAAGTGGCATTGCCCAGATCATGGTCAGAGGGTATAATGTAATCGAATACGAAATCACCATCGGTAGCAGTGCTGATTGTGGCAATCTCAATATGATTCCATCTGATGACTATCTCCTCTCCAGAAAGAGGCTGGCCTAGGTGATCTGCTAACTCACCCCCCAAGATAGTTGATTCCCCACGGACAATCCTCAAAGAATCAGGATCCAAGATAATCTCACTGGTCCCGAGGACCACGAGCTCAAGGTTGACGCGTTCATCAGGTAGGGTGGCACTCGTACTTTCAAAGGATACGATGACGGTGTAATTGCCGGCGGCCAGATCGATTGGTATGAGGGACTGGATAGACCAATTAACCTCATTTACGTCTATCTCCGCAAGTTGAATTCCTGCAAGCTCTACTGTGATGCTACCATTCAATATTGCAACATCGGAAACACTTCCATTAATCCATATATTTTTTCCTATATATTCCTTGAAAGGTTCAATTTCTGCAGTAAGGTTGACCGTTGATTCCATAATCGTCAGATCGGTCGTAACTACTGAACTGTAAAGATAAGTGGAACCTGGGAACCAAGACTCAATGTGGTAATTATCATCAGCCATTGGCTGTCCTTCCTCTGGAACTGTCCAATTGAAGACGAAATTCCCGAAATCGTCTGTTTCTGTAGTTCCAATATCACACCTATAACGCTGCCAAGATCCAGAAGGATTACACCTAATAGTATTTGGCTTTGAACCACCCCAACTAGGTTCCCAGACCTCAAATTCTATTGTCTGACCTGCGGCAGGTACTCCTCCAATATCTATCAAAATTCCAGATATCACCAATTCCTGTCCCTTTCCTACAGAATCTGGAGCGTCGACCACCAGATTGGTATCAGAGGACACCTCCACATCTTCAGGACCATCTATTCCTAGGAAACCTTGCTGATAAGCGGCAGCATAAACTTCATTCAGTCCTGGTGTAGCAGCAAGGAAATCTGAAAGATTTACATCGAAAGATCCAGAGGAATCGGTCTGTCCCTCACCTATCTCAAATGCAGGATACTCATGATTCTCATCCCACATCCCAAATCCAACCGAGAAGTCTGGGATACGTGTCCCGTTCTGATCCTCAACATATCCCTCAATCCGAATTAATTCTCCCTTGTCAACTTCTGAAGGTGAAACATTCACAATCACTACCGTAACCGGTTCACCAGTCATATTCTCGAGATCATCCGGGTCAAAATCATCAAAGTCAAAGGTGTCATCATCCTCACCATCATCATCTGGTCTTTCCA
>Ga0066843_10000300_pt1 | contig 15669 bp, 16 predicted proteins | sample ETNtaG_15_FD_66663 | JGI IMG/M metagenome (GOLD analysis project Ga0066843, IMG submission 66663) | Marine microbial and viral communities from oxygen minimum zone, Eastern Pacific Ocean - ETNP201302PF89A | ecosystem: Environmental > Aquatic > Marine > Oceanic | place: Pacific Ocean: Eastern... | reverse complement strand
CTTCCATATCAGCCACGTCAAGTCCAGGATTACTAACCGTTTCGCAAAATAGAAGTTTGGTTTTGGGCGTAATTGCTTTGGCAAAATTATCTGGATCTTTGGGATCAACAAAATTGACTTTTATCCCGAACTGTGGAAGTATGTTATTAAACTGTGTGTAACTTCCTCCATAAAGGTTGTTGGCAGAGACAAATTCATCTCCAGCTTGACAGATATTAATAATTGAATAAAAGACTGCACTTGTACCAGAAGATAAGGCTAGCGCACCCGCACCTCCTTCAAGTTGGGCAACTCTCTCCTCCAGAACAGCGTGGGTTGGATTCATAATTCGGGTGTAAACATTACCCAGTTCTTTCAGCGCAAAAAGGTTGGCCGCATGCTCTGTGTCCTTGAAAACATACGAACTGGTCCGATAGGTTGGAACTGCACGTGCCAGCGTTGATTGATCTGGTTCTTGTCCACCGTGTAGGCAAATCGTTTCAAGTTTCATATCACCTCTAGTACATTTTGGATTTTCCAATATTATTAATTATGAATTGAGCTCACATCATTTGATTAAGATTAGGCCAATTCTAACTTATCTACATAGACATAGAAAAGGATTCAAGAGTAAAGATGTAAATTTTATACTCAAAGGGTAGAATTATAACAGTTCCTTCGTTTTTTATGTAGTCGTTTTTCCCAGGTGTTAAGTTTTCTTATTATTATTCCATTCGTCAGGAATGATTGTTGAAATTACAGTCCAATCCAGAAAAAAACCCAGTCTCCACTTACCGACATCGATTCAATTATCTCGCTTGCTTTATTGATGCAGTTGGGTTCCCATTTGGTAGCAGTTTTTTCTCACCCGTTACGATCCTACCAGCCTTTATAAGAAAGCTGTCAACCAACTCATTTTGGATTGGCTTAATCAATGCAATCCATAGCAGTTTTTTTTTCCTTCCTCAGTTGCTAGCGGCAAGTTGGATTGAGCGAATGCCGATTAAACGCGGTTACGTTCTCACCCTAGCACTAATCGAAAGGTTTGCTATACTCGCTCTTATTCCGCAGATTTTATTGCTTGGTCGTACATCTCCAAATTTATCGCTTATGCTTTTTTTTCTCACATTTGCGATATTCATGCTTTCTATGGGCTTTAACGGTCCAGCTTACTTTGATTTGGTCGCCAAAGTTATTCCAGTAACTAAGCGGGGAACTATGTACGGCACGGCAGGTGCAATCGGAGGCCTACTCAGTATTTTTGGTGCTTGGCTAGCCAAATATTTCTTGGCAGGATATGAGTTCCCAATTAATTTTTCTTTGTGTTTCTTGGTTGGTTTTATCATCCTGACAATCACGGTTTTACCACTTGGTTTTATTGATGAACCTCCTTCATCCCCTAGTCAACCCAAACGTTTACGGCAATATGTTCGGGATGCCATCGTAATCCTGAAAGAAGACTATAATTTTAGATATTATATTTATAGCCAAATATATTTATCAGCTTTCGGTGTTGTACTCGGCTTTCTCACGGCCTATACAATAGATAAGATGATAGCAACAGAATCTGATGCACCTGCATTTACTGCAGCAATGATGATAGGAAAAACCATAGGCCAACCATTTTGGGGATATGTAGCTGACAAACGCGGTAATCAGCTGGTTATCTTAATTAATACGGGGATTACCTGTCTTATGATTCTATGGATAGTAACAGCAAACTCCATTATAATTTTTTACGGTATTTTCGCGCTTATCGGTTTTCTACATAGCGGCATTGATATTCCAAGTTTCAACATGACAATGGAATTTTCCCAAGCAGATAATTTACCAACATACACCGCCTTACGTTCATCTGCTGTCGCGCCCGTTCGAGCAGCACTACCACTTTTTTCCGGTTTAATAATAGAAACAGATAAAGACAGATACACACACGTTTTTCTAGCCTGCATTCTATTGTTGCTTTTGAGCTGGCATAGTTTATGGAAAGTTAAAGATCCACGCTACCAGTCTCCGGAACAAACATAGCCTTTATTAAATTTAATTAATTTTATTTAATAGTCAGCAAACAGTTCAGTAAAGATAAGGTATAAAAAGACAACTCCGTTTTCGGTAGCTTTCAAATTCCGGATAACGGGATAAGGAGCGATCTTTCCTCCTCATCTTCGGAAACCATACCACAATCATCATTGTTGCTAAGCAAGCTATGGGAATCCAGTGCATGGCGAGTAAGCTAAATCCGAGATAAATTAGGAACTCTCCAAAATAGTTAATGTTTCGACAATATCTAAACATGCCATCATGGATCAGGCTACACGGTCTTAACTTTAAGGCTGTGTGTTTCTGCATGTCAGCAGTGAAATGAATGAACACACCAAGCAAGTACATACTGATACATATGCTGGAGTACCATACAGGGACCTGAACTGCAACACCGTTACTAAAATATCCTGAGGTGATAATCCACGGGGAAACCCAGTAAAGCGTTAGCCCAAACCACATATACAATCCATACCATATATTGCTTGGTTGCTCCCAAGTTTTATCAGGAAAGATCTGACTTTTTAGCACCCAAAGTATTCCATATGTCCCGTGAAGCGCTAGATAGACCCAAGCCGTCTGGTTTTCCCATTGATTGTAAAAATATATCAAAAAAAGTATTACAGGAGCGGTTGCTCCTTTGTGCATATCGATAAAATGTTTTTGTTTCATATTCTGACTCATTGAAGTCTATAGCGGATTCTTCTGGGTGAAAGCGGTTAGACCAATGATTTTCGTACTATTATAGCATACAGATTAAGGATGATCCCTCAGTCACTGCTTGGAAAAACGTACTAATTTGGAGCAAGGCCCACATAAAGAGCTTTAAAATAAATCTATTTACTGCTATGGTGGAAATAGTCCGTTCAATGGAAACATTACGTATATTCATATTCTACACCAACTTTTATTTCGAAATACCGTAATTAATCCTGCAATCTACAGATTATACTTATGACCAATACTCTGTGGGGTCTGAAAACTAATGCAATTTTCGATGCTTGGTCGATTGAACATATACTATGCGGGCTTTCGGTCGGAAAAATTGTTTTAGAAACCAATCGCCGTATTTCCAACAAGTACTTTGGGCTTAATCTTAGCAATGTGCAAAAAAACTATGCCAACCTTATCAGTATTCTATTTTTGGCCTACTTTTGGGAAGCAATTGAACATTACTTGGAAACTGGGCTGGTGGGGGATGTAGCTTCGGATTGGTTTCAAGGAGTTGAGTTTTGGGCAAACCACTTAGTTGCAGATCCGCTGATGATGATACTTGGTTATTACCTTGCCCAAAGATTTCCTAGATTGGTTAATCCAGCCAAAGTTTGCTCAATTGTTTGGTTTTTCGTCCACGTTTTGGTTTTTCCGCACAGTATGTATCTGTATGTATACTTCGCTTCCACCTAAAAATAATAAAATCAATAGACACGCATTTTTTGTTACAATATTTTAATCTAGTTTGCTGTAATGTTCGAATTTCCGATCCATTTATCTAAGCATGCTATAATAAAGAAGTTTATGCTCCATAGCTAAACGGTGTCTGATTTTCAGGAGAAAGCAATGTACCCTAATCCTCTCAAGCAGAAACTTGATAGTGGCCAAGTTGTGCTGGGGTCCTCATTACCAGTTCCGTCGCCAGTTGTCCTTGGTGTAATTTCTGAGGCCCAACCGGATTTTCTCTGGATTGATACTGAGCATACTCCTTTTTCCACCGAAGTGCTGGATGTCATCCCAATTCTAGCTCGTCAAAAAGGTATCGCTCCCATGATAAGAGTGGCATGGAACGATCCCGCTTTGATCAAGAAAGCCTACGATGTGGGGGCTGTGGCCGTGATGGTACCTCAGATCGACACACCGGAAGAAGCTGAACGAGCTGTGCAATACGCCCGCTACGCACCGGAAGGAAAACGTGGTGTATCCCCTATGTGGCCTCGTATAGCTGGAGAAGACTGGCATCATGTCATTAAAACCGCTAATCAGGAAACTGTGTTAGTTCTTCAAATTGAAAGCCAACAGGCGTATAAGAACATTGATGCGATAAAGCAAATTCCAGGAATCGATGTACTTCTAGTTGGTCCACTAGATCTTTCCGCTTCAGTAGGAAAAATTACGGAAACTAATTGTAAGGAAGTTCAAGAGATTATGCGTGATGTGCCTCGTCGGTTAGAAGGTTCAGGCATTGCTTCTGGTACTACACTGATGGACTTGTCTGACATTCAGGAAAAGATCAGCTGGGGATATCGATTTCTCAACGTCGGCAACACCCTGAGTTATGGCACGCAAGTATTAAAAAAGAACTTAGAAATTCTACGTACCGATTCAATAGAAGAGAAATAAGCCGCTTTTTATTGATCCGAGAAATTCCTGTTTATTCCAGCCAGAATGAATAGAGTCTTGCTTGATGCAGGTAAAATTTTAGGCGTACGGGTTTCTCAAATACCAAATCGTGGGGATACTTCCAATCGACTTTGGCTTTAACGCTATCGTCTCTAAAGGGAGGAGGATGTTCTCCAGGCACCCAAAACCCGGGGTGTGTTTTCATGGTTGCTGCGTCTATAATTTCGGTATAGATCTCTCCCCATCTGGCATCTGCGTTAATGTAGAGATTTTCGCCCTTCATCAGAAATGGTTTGGTAACAATGATTCCCGATTCGTCACCATCCACAGATACAAACCCATCAGGTCGCAGTTTTGCCAGCGACAGTGCGCCACTGTCATTAAAGACTTTTAGGTCAACGTTTAATCTGAACAATTCTTTGGATCGATTGTATGTTTTGTAGTCTTCGATGCTGCCAGGTAGACGAAGTGAATTGTAGTAAATCCAAATCTCTCCATTTTTTTGTACTACTGGTTGACCTGACATAAGCAACTGACTGGTTCCGTAATTAATATTATCCCACGGTTCCAAACCAACTCCCAGTTATATAGATCACGCGACACTGACAGTTCTATCTGGTTGATACGTGTAAAGTTTGTACGTGGCGGGGGAATTGCACCGAAAGGATTGAATATGGAGGGAAACCCAATATAAATTCCTTGGTACGGCATTACTGCCATGTTATAGACCTCGGCTATATAATCTTGATCATCCTATATTTTATAATATCAATCTAAACAGTTGAAATTTCCTTTTCTTGATACCTTATTCCTTGAACTGTATAACAAGTTAGCAAGATCAAAACAAGCAAGGCTAGAACTGCGCCGGGTCGCGCGCCCGGATAGGGAGCAAACACGATCGGCTGAACTTGATCTAAACTAAGAATGGTACCTACAATGATGGGCAACAAACTGAGGTGAAAGCGAAGTGCCAGAATGTAAGCCGCCAAGCAGAACAGGGCAGTTCCGCCACCTACCCACCCAAGTTTGGCGAAACTATCTATCCCACTGCTGACCATTGCCACCACCAACACAACCAGACCTATACTTCCTAAAACCCGTCGTCGTAACCAACTAGCGGTGAAATAATCTAGTCCCACAATCGTTAGGGCCAGCGTGACCGTCATTGCAAAATATCTGGAGATGACGGCAATTGGCGAAGCTAAGAATGGGAAATAGGTGGAAACTCCGGAAAAGCCAGGCCAAAACGGAGCTAAACTCGGACTTAGCTTCGTTAGACAGGTAGTTAAACCAACTGCAGCCAGACCAATCGCGATTCCCAGTAGACCTGTTTTTGAATTACTAAGTGATGCCTGAGGCTGTTTCCAGTTTTGCAGTAAGCCGGCGATTAGTGCAAATCCTAAGATGGCTAACAACCCTTGAATCAGATTTTCACCGATGGCAGACAAGACTTGGTTGGCGGGCGGTTCGGAGGTATTGAAAAAGTATTTCGTCGCCGCCCAGCTATTAGCTGAATCAAAAATGAAAACAACCGAGAGCAAGATGGAGAGCTTGATGAAAATGGGGACCGAAAAGTTTCCCCGACTCCAACTGACAATAGCCAAGGTAAAACCAGCTAGAGTTACCAAGATTGGCAGTAGTCCCAAGCTGGTTTTGACCATGTCCAATAAACTATTGTTTTCTCTTTCCCATCTCTTCCATTTTTCAGGTACATGGACATAGCGGTAAGTATCGACCACTTCATCACCAGCTAACCGAACTGTAATTCGAGCTTCTCCTATCAATCCATCGGTGGTCTCCTGTATCAAATAGTTGGCATGATCACGGAAAGTAAAGGTCCAGTCTCGACGGTTGGGTCGCTTCTTCGGTTCTGCCGAAATTTCCTCCAGTTGGTTTGGATCCAGTTGAAAGCGTTGCTCTAGCACCGAGTGGATCATCCCTCGAGCTTCTTCTTCCGATAGAGTTGCACCATCACGGGCTTCCGGTAGTTGATGAACGATTTTCTCTAGTGTGCCATCGTATTTGAGATGAACCAGATACTCCTCCGCTCGCTCAGTCAGTTCGATTTCCGGGTCAAATTGGGCATAGCGAACCACCCAGTGGGGTAGGTCTAGGTAATTATCTAGCATTTGCTGATGTGCCTCTTTTCCACCTTGTTGCCAAACAAAGCGGTCAGTTTGTCCAACCCCACCTTGGTTCAGGCGTGTAGCTTGCCAGGATTGGCCCAAATCAATTTGCTGACTTTTGAGTGTTTCTTTGGCTTTGACCAATGCTTCAGATCCATTGATTTCGAGGGCAGGAATCGGATTTTGGAATTGACCAAAAAAAATCCAGAGAAACAAACCAATCACTCCGACTCCCAGTATCAGCCAACGGGAGCTGGTTTTTATCTCGTTGGCTTGATCTACTAAATGGTTTGAGTCGGTTGTTGTTTCCGGTAGATTTGTTTCGGTAGCGGCTGGTGGTTTGGTAGGACTCCATGCCCGATTGAAGGCAGCCTCAGGTGCCGGATGCCAACTTCCCATACGAAACCGGGCATAAATCAAGATCCAGATTGGTATCAGCGCCAGTAGGATTACCATCATTTGGTTAAACCAAATACCGGCTGTGTTGGACACAAAAAGAGGCAAGGCGATCAAGACAACATCATAGGCATAGTGAAGCACCACTGCTGGTAACAGACCGTAGACCAAATAAACACTGGCAAAGAGGCAAGACGGTACAATCAACTCAATCAAACGGGCATAGGCGGGTTGAGCGGGATAATTGGCGTGTCCAGCCCCAAAGACGATAGCTTGTAAAATAAAGGCGGCCACAATCCAGAGTCGGCGGTGACCGAACCGTTTTCCAAGTAAGGCAGCCCCAGCTAAGGGAACTGCACGGAATAGGCATTCCTCCCAGAAACCGGCTTGCAGGGAAACGGCAATCGACGATAGCCAAGGAAAGTAAACGGCTAAAACGTCGGGGTTGAAGAGTGCTTCCGATGGACTCCACCACCCTAACAGTCGGCTGTTGATGAAATAAAAACCGACCACAAAGGCCAGCATCAAGCCGAGGAGCAAATAACCACCTATCGTTCGTCCAACCACGGCGATAGACGACGCTACTTCTGGCGACCAAATCTGCCATAGCTGAAGATGGTGGGGAAATGCCTTTCTGGATAGGCTTTCCGCTCCCATAAAAGACAGTGTCATCAAGACAGTGAAGATGATAAAAGTACCAACGGTTCCGATCAGTTGCTGAAGAACATGTTCTGATGCCGATCGTGCTGTATCATAGACCATCCAGCTCAAAGGGAGTTGATTCAATTGTGCCAATGCCTGTAAAGCAGCAACAAAAATCCCAAAATAAAGAGCTGGTTTCCAAATTATCCAGCCTTGCCGAAGTAAGAAAAAAGAACCGATCACGCAACCACCGAGGATATAGATCAAGACCATGACCATACTGGCAACGAAGGCAATAGTGTCGTTGGCGGAACGCATCTCCTTATACCGAAGATCGAATTCTTCTGGAATCTTAACCCCGTGATTGAGTGCGGTTAAACGATCTCCTCCGATAACCAGCGTCAGCCGATAATGTCCTTGATTGATTTTCGGATTTGGACGTTCATAGACAAAGGTATGATCAACACGGCCCCCAGGATGAGTTTCTTTCGAGCTCTCTATCTGCTGGTAGGCGTTTACGTCTGTGTCCCACTTATCAGTAGCAACGGTTTCGGCCATGGCGAGGGCAGCCTCAACCGTCAGAACTGCTCCGGGCTCATCTTCAGGTAACTGTTCAATGAAACCGTAGAATTTACCGGCTGGCGTAAATCTCAGAAGAACTTCATGTTTTTCGCCCTCTTGAAAATGTCGTACCACCCAAGTGTAAGGCGAATAGAAATCTCCTTTTAGCATCTGACGAAAGGCATCGTTTCCACCAGCTTCCAACTCAACATAGTGTTGTGTTGTACTGTCCAGTTGAAAAGAAGCAGCCTGCTGGAAGTTGGAGGTTCCCCATCCATTTTCTTTAGCAAGTTGGCGGGCTTTATCCATCGCTTGCTGACGGTTCATCCTTAGATCTAGATTAACCAGCGGGAAAGCTTGACCGAAATAACGAACTGCAAACAAAATGCCACCAATCGATAGTAATAGAAAAATCAACCAGAAAATCGGCTTTCGTGTCAAAATACTGTTCCTCACAAATTGAATGCGTTTGGCAACCTGAAACAGATACCTATTGGCTTCTTTCAATCTCATAATATACTATTTTTTCAATCAGGTCAATTTACACAGTTACTAGGTGGTAGTTGGAGGTAGAAATGTCCACACACAGAACAGCATTAATTGGTTATGACAGCAAGAGGAAAGATCATGCCAACACTTTAACCAAACGTGATTTGGTCGACTTGGTTGTGGCATGAGATTTAGGGTCATTAGTATTTAGAAGATTTTTAGCATAGTTGCCACATACGACAGATACTGATTATCATCACATGTTGTAGTTTGAGGATCTAGATCTAGTCGTTATTTCCACCCAAGCGTCGTAGCATCATCCGATTACTTTAGCGGCTACACATTTTCTGTAAAAAGCCGATGGAAATGGTTGGAGCACGTGAACGAATCGGCATTCGTTTCTCGATTAATCATCAGAAATAGGCTAGAAACTACAATAATTATGTTAAACAATTACTTTCAGTAGTCGCTTGTTTTGATTCACGCCTATGACAAAAGCGGGAGAGCTACCGGAAATATCATGATGGAAATGGGAACACACCTATTCGATTGGGTAGGATGCTTTGCTGGTGATGTGAATTGGGCTTCGGCTCATCTTAATACTGGAATAGATAAAACCGTAGTTGAAAATATCAAATACAATCAAGAAATTAGCACCCGGGATCGCGATGCGGGACTTGTGGTTGGAGGGAGAGCATTTTGCTCCTTTGGTTTTATAAATGGATTACACGCGGACTGCCATTTTCGGGTCAACTGCAGGCTAATGATAAGGCCTATCGCTTAGAACCCATCTGCACCCAAGGTCTGTATTATGCAGAAGTGTTTCCACGGTAATATTTATTCGAAGTGAATTCATTACACCAATAGAAAAACCACCAATGGGACATATTCAGCTTTCAGAAGAAAATAAAATCACCGAGCAGCAACTATCAACTGAAATCACCCAAGTTCTCCAAGCACGCATAATTAATTCCTTGCTGGCACCAGAAGCCCCTGATTTACCACCAATTTCTTCTGGTTGGGATGGGAGGAGGTTCTTTGGAGATGATCCACGGGGCTTGGGAATCACATTCGCTTGGTCAACGTGTACCATTCCCGTTGAAAGATAAATCTCATCCTTCGCTACGCTGGCAGTCATCAGTTTCGTAAATGATCAGTGAACCAAGGTTCATCCAATCCTTGTAACGGTATTGAAAATCGTATTCGGAAAGTTTTTCTATTACCAATTGTTTCATCTTACTACTATTTCCTGTGATGATTTCTAATGGTGGATCGTGACAAAGAATAAAGTCTTCAACTGTGTCATGTATCTTGTCGTGTTTGACACCGTGCAAATCCAATTTTACCATTCTTAATATCTGTCCCTGTTTAAAAAATCAAGCCTCCCCATTAAGTAAGAGACCTATCTAGAAACTCCCTCCATTTGTTGTTAAACCAGAACCTTCTGCCAGTTCTATCAACTATACTTTCTCCTTTTCCATAGAATTCAAGCCACTCTTGCAGAGACCGAGTTTTCTTCAAATAATATTCTGCACTTTTTTCTAGGCTGGAAAAAGGATTTTGCCATTGATGGAGTGATCCACCCGAACACAAATAAGATTGATGCATAATTTCAGAAGTATGAGATAGAAACTCATCATCGATAATTTCACGTGCTGACAAGAATGGATTACAATCAAACTTCCCACAAATTTCGGCCCTTAAATAATTTCCAACCCCATTAAAATAGTTTTGATTCATCAATATTTCTGAGATAGGTTTTGATAATATCTTTTTCTGCATGTTGATGTAGATATTGTTCTTGAAAACCTCAAATTCATCGTATGGGTCAGGGCCTCGGTGAGGTGCCCAACTTCGGTAATCACCTTTACCGAATCTACGAACATCTACAAAAACAAGTTCGGTTCGGTCTGAAAAAACAAATCGAACATGGCTATGTTTTGGCAAATCACCTTCATCGCATACTAATATGAATTTACCACTCATGCCTAGGGTTATAGTGTATTGACACTTCCAGTTTCCAAATCGGAAAATTAGTCCTAATTCCTTGCCACGTGACTTAGCCGAGATTGAATAAGGTAACGTCTGCCGGTCTAAATTCTTTAATTTGACGTATGGAGAAAATTTGATTTCTGTGACAAGCTTACCTTCGGCAACTATATTGATAAAATCAGCGGTCATTCGAACTTCGGCCCATTCTGGCATCTTTGATTCAGATTCCTCTCTGAAATCGCATTATTTAAGGAGATAGTATTTTCAAAAAAAGGATTCTCTCTCCTACTTTGATGTTCAGAATTGATGATGCGGAACCTTGATTGACAGCAATCTCAATATTACCAGAACTGTTAACTAATGCTAGAGTCGAACCAACATCAGACTCACTATAAAAGCTGCTAAGACGATCTATTTCCATTCCAGCTATCTGAATTGCAAACTTAGCGTTGAAAAATGTTGATTTAAATGACTTCATTGAAACATTAGTTATGGCGTTTCCAAAGTGATCAATCCAGATAACTTCACCAATTATTCTGTCCTCGGTAATTTTCGGCTGTGGTATGGAAAGCATGGTAATATTTGAGATTTCTGGCCCGAGATCCGTCAATGAGATACCACAGGAAATATAGGCAGCTACCGGTGCAAAAACATCTCGGCCGTGAAATGTACGGCTCACCTGAGGCAAGCAAAAATTAAGGTTGGTAATCTCAATGGCTCTGATCAATTCTTCCTGTTCAAAGATTTTGGTGCAAATCCCATTATCAGGACAAACGAATGTTGCCTTTTCTGTCTGACACACTATTGATCTCCGCTGACTTCCAACACCAGGATCAACAACAATAATATGAATGGATCCAGCTGGAAAATATTGATATACGTTGTTAATTTGAAAAGCTGCTGAGAAGAGATTTTGGGGGGGATACTGTGAGTGATATCCACAATCTGAGCTTGAGGATTAATCTGAAAAATCACACCTTTCATTTCACCAACATATATGTCAGTAAGACCAAAGTCAGTTGTAAGTGTAATAATAGGTGGTTGGTTCTTTTTCAATCTTAACCTCTTAACATTTCTCAGATCCAGATAACCCAATTTCCTTTAATATATGTGAGCTAACCTAGAATTAACACAGAGTCAAATGGTTGTCTATTTCAGTAGCGTTTCACTCAATTCTATCATTGGAACCGAGCCAGAGATAACCATCATGCTAGCAGGATGGTTTTAATTCACTGTAGTTAAATATTGTTGTCGATTCTGCCAAAAGCATCAGGTCACTGACAACAAGGAGGAGAAAATCAGAAAGACTGCCGCGACCACACAGCAGTCACTTGTCATCATACAAGCTCTATCAATAACCATCAAGTTTTAATTGTACCAATAATAAGCAAGTAAATTGTCCCAATGCAAATCATGAGCATTAAGTGGAGGGTGCTGCTCAAGATAGTGGTTGCATGGGAAAAACCATAGCATGTAGCAAGACTGGTGTCAAAGTTCAACGAAACATAATTTGCTTGCGATTAATTACAAATTTCGCAAAAGGCTACAAGGACAGGTTAGCATTCTGTATAACGACGGAATTTGGATACAGTTTAAGTCTAATTTTGGTAAAGATATAAAATTGTTACGACCACTTTTATATCTTTCGGGTGGATCAGTGAATCAAAAGCCTACATGAGTAGAAAATTTTGCGTTTGCATTTACTCAAGCGCTTGTATAAAATATAATTGGGTATATGATTGTATGTTGGGTTAGGAAAGCCTAGCAAAGATGAGAGTAGGATAGTACTGTATTGTCAAACCAAGAAATTTTGAAGGTGCCGATTCAAAGTAACATTGAAGTACAGTTGTTGTTTGGAAACGCAGATGGCTTTCTAAAAATCATTGAACATAAACTCTCAGTTGAAGTTCTACTAAAAAGCGAAGGCTTGGAAATTAAGGGAAAGAATTTCGATGAAATACACCAAGCCGGTCGAACATTTGAATCCCTTCTGCATTTAATTCGAGGAGGTCGGATACTAGAAGAAGATGATATCAGATTGGCTATTCGCAATTCTCAAAGTAAATTGGAGGCGGTTTCCCCAAAAGTTATTGGTGAATCAATTCCTGTATTTTCCAAACGTGGGTCTGTTCGTCCCCGAACACCTGGACAACACAAATATACGGAAGCAATTAAAAACCACGATTTAGTTTTTGGGATTGGGCCAGCTGGAACAGGAAAAACCTACTTGGCAATGGCAATGGCAATATCGGCCTTCAAAAGTGGGAAAGTTAGTCGAATTATCCTGACCCGTCCAGCGGTGGAAGCTGGTGAGAAACTAGGGTTTCTGCCTGGAGACATTGCCGACAAAATAGATCCGTATCTTCGCCCTATATTTGATGCTTTGTACGATATGATACCGAATGAAACGCTTGATCGGTATATTGAACAGAATGTCATTGAAGTTGCACCAATAGCCTTTATGCGAGGACGGACGCTTAATGACTCGTTCATTGTGTTTGATGAAGCTCAAAATTCCACAATTGATCAGATGAAAATGTTTCTTACACGACTTGGATTCAGCTCAAAGGCAGTTGTAACCGGTGATATTACGCAAACCGATTTACCGTCTAGCCGCGTTTCAGGGCTTATCGATGCGCAAAATGTGCTTAAAGGTGTTGAAGGAGTTGAATTTGTTTACTTTTCTACGGAAGATGTTGTTCGTCACGAATTGGTGCAGCGAATTATAGAAGCTTACGACTCACATGGGATAACATGATTCATATTAGGAATGAATCGCTAGAATGTCTTGTGGATGAATCTGCTATACGATTTGCTGCCGAAGCCACTTTGTTAGACCAAAACGCTCAGGCGTGCGAAATTAGCGTTATGCTGACAGATGATTCACAGATTCAAAAGCTCAATTCTCACTATCGTCAAACTGATAAGCCAACTGACGTTTTGGCTTTTGCTATGCGCGAAGGCATTGATGGAGAACTCCATTCAGAATTGCTTGGCGATGTGGTTATCTCCCTAGCCACAGCCAAACGCCAAGCGGATGAAAATGATTACACGCTTGATGCAGAATTAGCTCGGCTAACGGTTCACGGTGTACTCCACCTCCTGGGTTATCATCACCAAACTCAGGACGAAGAAGAAATTATGTTTGAGATACAAGAAAGAGTTTTATGCACGATACCAGCTTAATCATACGTCTAACAAATAAAAAATAGGTTTAGAAACAATTCACTAACCCCGCATGAAGGAGTGTGATTCCCAACTTGGACGATCCAAGTAGTATCCTAAAAATCTATCAGGTTGTATCGTTAATTCTTTTATCAATTGTTGCTTTTTTTTCTTCCGTAGTTGATACAACGCTGAATCGCTTGACGAAAAATGATATATTGGAAGTTGCCGAAGCAGGTGGACGAGCATACCATTCTCTACGCTCCCTCCTACAAAAACCGAGACAGTATATTGCAACAATAGTCATTTTGAAATGTTTGTCCATTCTGGGTATTGTTTCCGTCTTCATATTGTTGATTGGTTTCGATTCTTGGAAAACTTGTAGCATCAGTTTGATGGCTAGTGGTTTGGTGATCATTCTGTTTACGGAGTTAATTCCAAGGAATTATGCTCGCGGCAGTGTAAGTAAATCAACTACACAAATTCTTCTGATCCTCCGTGTTATTTATATCATTTTCTTTCCCTTCACCGTTATTTTGTCATTCCTAGGATATCTTGGAACGCGCGCCATTGGCGGTATTGTCGATAATGACAATCAGTTTGTGTCATCAGAAGTATTGCAGGCAATTGAAAATGTAGGGGAAAGTAATGAAATCCTTGAACCGGATGAGCGAGAGATGATCTCTCGTATCCTTGATCTTCCTGACAAAGTAACTCGAGAAATCATGATTGCGCGGACTGATATGGTATGTTTGGAAGTGTCTTCAGAACAGGAAGAAATTCTACAGATAGCAATCGAGTCACGGCATTCAAGAATCCCTATTTATGAAGAACGTATTGACCACATCATAGGTGTCCTTCCCGTCAAAGGAATCTTAGATTATCTAGCTGATGATCAGCCCATTGACATCAAATCGCTTATCGCTAACCATCCGCCATTCTTTGCGCCAGAAACTAAAAAGATTTGGGACCTGTTTCAGGACTTACAAGCTAATAGGCAACACATTGCAATTGTGGTTGATGAATATGGAGGAACAGCTGGAATGGTTACTCTAGAAGACATCATCGAAGAAATCGTTGGCGAAATTCAGGATGAGTACGATCTAGACGAACAGATGGAATGCACGCAGATTGGTAACCACCTTTTTTCTGTCGATGCACGTATGGGAATTGATGACTTTAATACCCAGTTCGGTATTGAGCTTGAGGCTGGAAGTGTAGATACAGTTGGAGGATTCGTTGTAAATCACTTGGGTGAGGTACCTGCAATCGAAACGAACTTTTCCTCGCACAATTTGACATTTACAATCCTTGAAGCAGACAATCGAAGGATTCACCGGATCCAAGTTGAATCTTGCCATTCGGCAGACTCAGAACCGACTTAATTCCAGCACAAAAAAACCGATCTTATATCGGCGAAGATCCTTTACTCCTCAATTGCACCAATCCGGCAAACCTGTTTAAAGGAGCAATGCCGGCAGAAATCTTTTTTCTCATGACGTGTTGTTGGGAATTTCCCGCTCGTGATTTCCTGTACATAGGAAGTAACATAATTGGTCGATATGCCGATGAGATCATCCAGATTATGGATGTCTTGGTACTGGCGGTTAGGAATGAGTTGATCTGTTACTCTTGGCAAATCGAAGGCGATATCCCGAAACGCCTGATCCCCACATCCAAGCTGTGTTTTCCCATCTTCGTCTAAAATGTAGTAGACACCTGCTACACCTTTGTAGTTTTTGAATCCTTTTTTTTCTAGTAACACTTTCGTAACAGCAAGATAAATGGGAAGTTGCAGACTTCGGCCTTCAACAATATCTATAACCCGGGGGATTTGTTTGCCTGTTTTATAATCACCAATCACAAAAATATCTTCTCCTTGCTCAATACGGTCTATTTTTCCAAATATATTGACATCGCCAATTTGAATAGATTCTGAGCT